>Ga0351954_1038_pt1 | contig 13144 bp, 10 predicted proteins | sample BONcelT113001D13_FD_205813 | JGI IMG/M metagenome (GOLD analysis project Ga0351954, IMG submission 205813) | Enriched cells from coal bed in the Powder River Basin, Montana, United States - BONCAT cells T11 rep3 HSBNCT.T11.300.1.D13 ...
GAGTTGCCTAATGATACTTGCATGTCGGTCAAAGATGTTGCTCATGCGATTTTTACAAAAACGCCAAAAGACCCCGATCCCGGATGCCCGAATTTGTGGCAATGGGCGATGCAGTCCAAATCCGTGTATTTTCGTAAGGATGTACCTGTTTTTACTGCAAATAAATCAAGCTTAACGGTTTATTACCATTCGAGCAAAGACAAGTTTGATCCGTTAAAAGCAGGAAGCCTGGCTGTCGTAGTAAATGAAAAGCGCCCCGAATCGTTTTTGGTAATCAGAACGGTGGGATTCAGCTCCAATCAATTTAAGAATATTATTGGCACAATAATTGAGGTTACCAGGGGAGGGTAAAAATGCTTTCGGCCACGGAAAAGCAAGAATTGAAAGGGATACTGATTAACATTTTTGGTGAAAGAGCGAGGCAATGGGAAGTGAATGAGGATTCTGTGAAGATATTGAGCGAAGTGCTCGCAAAAGGACAAAAATGCTCAAATGTCATAGACAAACTCCCCAAGGTCCCAGGATGGATACCTGGTGCCGCATATATTCCGAAACAAATAATCAGTCACCTTTACAAGGAGATCATGCACAACCCACACAACATATATCAAATGTGTCAGACTGTACAATTATCTCCTTATGCCACCGCCTTCGAAATGGCAAGTTTGGATTTGCCTGTTTATCTTCCTGTTTGCTATTAGCTCGAATGGACCGCATCGCTGCCGGAACAGGCGAGGCAGCGGCTCTCTTTCCGGGAAAACACCAAAGGAAAGCGGGTTGCCGACTTTCTTGTCCAAAAGGTCTGGTTATGGAACAGTAAAAAGGCTGAAGTCCACCCTTTCACTCTCATTGTTCGTCGGAATGCGGTATACCGAAAGTATCATATACCATTTAGAGTACCGACACTCACTTGATCCAGTCACTGCTATATTTGCCTGCTGTTCAAGGCGAAAAGCCTGTTTTCTAGCTCACCCACAAGTTTGGTGAACCTCAGGTCCCTCCTGATCTCCCTTTCCCGGTGATGGGACAGGTCCACTTTGTAGTATTCGACGATCCGACCGGGATTGGCATCCATGATTTTCGTCCGGCACACACAGCGGACTTTCACCTGCTCAGCAGCAAATGCCCAATAACAGGAGACAAGGGTGTCAGAGCTACAGGAGACAAGGGTGTCAGAGCTACACAAGGAGACAAGGGTGTCAGGAGACAAGAGAAGAAAAGGGAGAAGAAAAGAGGAAGAAAAGGGGACAGATTTATTTTAGCAATTGCAAATTAAAATAAATTATTATACAACTCGTGCATGCCGAGAACAGCTAGAGTTGTTATTACAAACTACCCCCACCACATAATCCAGAGGGGACACAACAGGCAGGTAATATTTTCGTCTGAAGACGACTATTTGTATTACCTCGATAACCTGCGTAATTGGAAAGACAAGCTATCCTGCAAGGTCTATTCATATTGCCTGATGACCAACCACGTTCATTTGATAATCGATCCCGGTGAAGAAGAGAATAATCTCTCGAAACTGATGAAGCGTATAGCTGGACGGCAGACAAGGCTAGTGAACAAGGTCGAAAAGCGTAGCGGAAGTCTATGGGAAGGGCGTTACAAGTCGAGTCCGATCAGTACTAACGAATATCTTTTGGCCTGTTGCAGATACGTGGAATTGAACCCGGTTCGGGCCGGCATGGTTGCCGAGCCAGGAGAATACCGTTGGTCGAGCTACAGAACGAAAGTTGGCCAAGATATCGAAGAGTGGCTGGATTTTGATCCTTATTACATGGAACTAGCTCATACAAAAAGGAAACGGGCGGATAAATACGTAGAGTGGATAAAGGGTTCTATTCCGGAAGGTGAGTTGTTGTTGATCCGACAATCTCTTCAACGGGGTCAATTAACTGGCAGCGCAAGGTTTGTGGATGAAGTTGAGGAAAAGATAAATAGACGGGTAGAGTTTCGCGGGCAGGGACGACCGGGTAAAGTCCTAAAATAAATCTGTCCCCTTTTCCTTCCTTTTCTCTCCTTTTCTCTCTTAAAATAAATCTGTCCCCTTTTCTCTTTAAAATAAATCTGTCCCCTTTTCTCTTTGTCCCCTTTTCTCCGTCCCCTTTTCTCTCTGTCCCCTTTTCTCTCCTGACAATCGAATAGCCACTACGCCATTCTATGAACACCAAATTTATTACGGAGGTGTTCATGGAGCAGGGAATGCAAGGACACCATACCAATTAAAAACTGAAATCAGGAGAAATACGTATAGAAAACTAGGGAAACTTCCCGGTTTTTGTAATAATCCACCGTTTAACTACGGGGAGATGTCCCAATTTCCAAACACAAAAGGAGCCCCCGGTTGGAGGCTCCTTTTGTGTTTGCATCAGTTTGTTGCCGGGCTTTAGAGGATGAACAGCATTTCTGCATAGGTAGGCAGAGGCCAGAAATCTGCGGAAACTATTTTCTCGAGTGCATCGCCGTCTGCTCTCAGATCGAGCATTTTGGCAAACACTTTTTCCCTGAAAGCAACAGCCTGTTTATCGACGTCGGAGATGTTCAACGCGCTAGCAAGAACCTTCTCAAGAGCTTTGACGTTCTTGTTCATCGAGGACAGATTGTTGGAGATCTCCTCCAACAGCTCTTTCTGGGCTGACACATCAATCTTGCCGGATACGGCAGCAACCGCGGAAATCGACTGGGCGACTTCGGTTGCAAAGGAAGTGGCGGCCGGCATGATGCTGCGCTTGGCCATGTCGATCATGGTCAGGGCTTCGATATTGAGAGTCTTGACGTACTGCTCGACCATGATTTCGTAGCGGGAATGAATCTCCTTTTCGGAGAAGACCTTGTGGGCAACGAACAGTTCGATAGCTTCCTTCTTTACCAGCTCCCTGAGGGCCTCGGGGGTGTTGGGGATATTCGGCAGGCCGCGCTTCTTGGCTTCCTTGACCCATTCGTCGGAATAGTTGTTGCCGTTGAACACGACGCGCTTGTGTTTCTTGGCGGTCTCCTGAAGGAGTTTCTCCAGGTCGGCGGAGAAGTTCTTCGAACCCTCCAGTTTGTCGGCAAACTGCTTGAGTGCATCGGCAATGATGGTGTTGATAATGACGTTCGGACCTGCGATGGAGAAGGATGAACCGAGCATCCTGAATTCAAACCTGTTACCGGTAAAGGCAAAGGGTGAGGTCCTGTTTCTGTCGGTAGAGTCCTTGGGCAGGGCGGGGAGCGTGGTCACACCGATCTTTATTTCCGCTCCGCTTTTTGAGGTTTTTGCGGCACCCTTTTCAATCTGCTCGAGGATGCCGGACAGCTGCTCGCCGAGGAATACGGAAATGATGGCCGGAGGCGCTTCGTTTGCGCCCAGGCGGTGGTCGTTTCCTGCACTTGCGCAGGACACGCGCAGCAGACCGGCATACTCGTCAACAGCCTTGATGGTAGCCATCAGGAAAGTCAGGAACTGGGCGTTTTCATGTGGGGTGTTACCCGGATCGAGCAGGTTCTGTCCATCATTGGAGCCCATGGACCAGTTGTTGTGCTTGCCGGAGCCGTTAACGCCGGCAAAGGGTTTTTCATGCAGCAGGCAGACCATATCGTGTCTGATGGCGACGCGCTTCAGCACATCCATAACCAACTGGTTGTGATCGGTGGCGATGTTGGTGGTTTCAAAGATCGGTGCGACCTCAAACTGTCCGGGGGCAACTTCGTTGTGCTGGGTTTTGGCGGTTACGCCGAGCTTCCAGAGTTCGGTATTGACTTCCTTCATGTAGGAAACAACGCGCTCCTTGATGGTCCCGAAATAGTGATCTTCCATCTCCTGCCCCTTGGGGGGCATGGCGCCGAACAGCGTTCTGCCTGCCATCATCAGGTCGAGGCGATCGAGGAAATAGTCCTTGTCCACCAGGAAGTATTCCTGCTCAGGACCGACAGTTGAGGTGACCCTGGTTGCGGTCTGGTTTCCGAAGAGCCTGAGAATTCTCACCGCCTGGGTGGAAAGCGCCTCCATGGAACGCAGCAGCGGAGTCTTCTTGTCCAGCGCCTCGCCGGTGTATGAACAGAAGGCGGTGGGGATGCAGAGGGTGATGACGTCGGCTTCCTCTTTCAGGAATGCGGGAGAGGTGCAATCCCATGCGGTATAGCCCCTGGCTTCGAATGTGGCTCTCAGGCCGCCGCTGGGGAAGGAGGAGGCATCCGGCTCGCCCTTCACCAGCTCTTTGCCGGAGAAATCCATAACGATACCGCCGTCAGTCGGCGTGATGAAAGAGTCATGCTTTTCCGCGGTGACACCGGTCATGGGCTGGAACCAGTGGGTGAAATGGGTTGCGCCTCTCTCCACAGCCCACTCTTTCATGGCGGTTGCGACCACATCGGCAATGGACGGGTCCAGGGGCAGGCCTTCATCGATGGTTTTTTTCAGATTTTTGTAAACCGCTTTTGGCAGTCTTTCTCTCATCACATCCTGAGTAAATACATTCTGACCGAAAATCTCCATTTTGTTCTCGCTCCTTGTCTTTATATTGTGTAGAAATAATGCAGCCTTTTGAGTTGCAACAAAATTAACCAGAATCATGGCAGTAAAGATAAACCCTTTTAAAATAGCAAAACATGTGCCTATTGTTTTTCTGTCCAGAAAGTACAAGCCGTAATCAGAGCCAACAGTCTGTAATGCTTATTGATTCAAAAGTCATCCGACCCGATTTAACGTAAACTGTATGGGAAAATGCCTGACTATTGGGCAAAAGGTGACAATTAAAGAGGCATGATGCATAAAAAAACAGCAAAGGGGCCAATGGGCCTGCATAACTGAGAAACCGACAGTGTCAGGTCTCCACTTATGACATTGTCACAGGTGGAGACCTGACACCCCCTGCTCTATTAATGCTGCGTGCGCTACCATGAAGTTGGTCTTTCTCAGTTTCCGGTTATAGTAGGTCCTGGCCCTGTCGTCGAAACGTCTGGCAAATTCCGCTGCTTCGGAGAATGCCCAGGAAAGGTACTTGTTACCGTTCTTCTTGTTCCCTTTGCCCTTGGACTTGCCGTTACTGGTCCATTGTGAAGAAACCACCCGGCAGTAGGATGCGTAGTTGCCGACCTTCTCGAAACGTTCCATTGGCCCGCTTTCAAGCATGATGATCAGCCCCAGGATCTTGCCGATTCCGCAAATAGTAACGAGGTTTTTGTAGCCATCCTTCAGTTCGATCTTCTTTTCAATGAACGTCTCAATGGACCGTATCTGCCGGCTCAGAAAGTCGATGGAATCCTTGCTCACTTGACCGGCGAGGGCCAGATCCTCATTGTCGGCCAGTAACGGATGGACACGGTCCTCACGAAGGCGTTTGATATCGTTGGTCTTCATCTTCATGCCGCAATTGCGGGAGATGATGTTTTGGAGACTGATAAGCAACGACGATCTCAAAGATACCAAATGGCTCCGTTTTCTGAGCAGATCACGCAATGGTCGTTCGTCCTTCGGATAGATGTAGCCTGTCGGCAGAATATCCAGTCTCAGCATCTCGGCCAACCAAAATGCGTCATGTTTGTCATCGGCATGCTTGAGGCCGCTATATTTCTGGATGGCTGAAGGATTCGCCAGGTGTACGGCGAAACCTTCAGCCATCAGCCCATCGACAAGCCAATACCAGTTATAGGTTGATTCGACCACAACACCTTCAAGTGTGCCGCTGTACAAAGAGAGCCTGTCGGTGATCGTGGCAATTTCGTTCGGCAACTTCTCCTTGAAGATGCGCTTGCCGCTTTCATCAATAATTGCCAAATAGCTGTTGGTTGAATGTAGATCAATTCCAGAGTACAGTTTGATTGGGCACCTCCTGACATTAAAAATTGGACTCTTTAACAAGCATATCAGGAAGTCATCTGACTATGCCAGGAGGTGCCTTTTATATGATTATCAGGCCTGCAAAGCTGCAAAAAGCTGGTAAAAGTAGTCAATGTCAGGTTGGGCCACTAATTCAAAAGGAGCACACATGTCAGTAACCACAGTCGGAGGAATTCTTACGACGATACCATGGAAGGATATAGTAAAGTACGGACCAACCTTGCTTGAAGCGGCCAGAGAGCTCTTTAAGAGGAGTAAAGAACAGAGCGCGAAAGAAACTCTGGAAGAAAGGGTCGAAAGGCTTGAGGGGAATGAAAAGGTGCAAGCCCAATTGATTGAGCAACTCGTAGAAAGGCAAGAACTCCTTCTATCGGCAATTCAAGTTATTAATTCCAGGCTCAAACTTTTATTTATCTGCGCCCTTGTCACCGTAGTCGGGCTAGCCACGTGCATCCTGGTTCTTTTGTTCAAGTGAGTGTGTGATGGGGGATGTGTGGCGCCATCTGGGGTCGGACAAAGTTAACCGGCCATAATTATTGAGCAACATCGTATTTTGGCCCCGTTTTTTTTCTAAAGACTCGTTTTTAGTGGTAAAAAGGGGCTTTTAATACTGTCACAAAGAAAGGAAAAACAACGATGAAAATCATAAAGGGTAACAATTACGGCAGTCGTAGTGGCGAAGCAATGGAAGTCATTGCCGGCATAGCTTGGTACTACCCGGAACAATGGGCAACGCTATTGGATGTATCCGTTGATCGGAACTCACTCGAAACGACACATGGAGATTGGCTTCGTTTGGCAGAGAAAGCAATGTTCGACATCAAGAGGTCTGGAATCTCGCCGAGGAAAGTGTACGTTGACGTCGAGAAGCTGGTTGCATGGTGCAAAGCACAAAATCGGCCGGTAGACGGAGCAGCCAGAGCAGAGTTCGTGCAGACACTTCTGACAGAAAAAGTCAAGGAAGGATAGCTCAATAAAGGCTTTGGAAATCCATGGGGTCGGGACTTGAAAGTTTGAATTCAACCTCCGACAGCCAAACTAAGGACAGAGCGTGACAGCCAACAATCCCATTACACCAGCACTGCCCTGGATTGCCGCGATAACGAGCGGCATGCTCATATTTGTGGGCTACGCAGGCTTTGACCAATTCTATCTCGAATGGTTCTGCCTTCTGCCTGTTCTGTGGGCGATCCGGGGCCAGCGCCCAGGCCGGGCCTTCCTCATCGGTTGGCTCGCAGGCATCGTCATGAACATCGGCGGTTTCTACTGGGCCATCCAGATGTTCCAGGAGTTCGCGGGGCTGGCCTTGCCGCTAGCCGTCCTCGGTTTGCTGCTGCTTGCCGCGGCCAACGGCTTCCTGGTCGCCGCCTGGGCTTGGGCCACGCGGCGGATAATTCGCGATACCGGCTGGAGCGTGGCCTGGGTTTCCCCGGTGGTATGGACTGCCCTGGAGAAGTTCTGGCCCGAACTGTTCCCGAATTACCTCGGCGCCAGCCAGTACAAGCTGCCCCTCGTGACCCAGGTAGCGGATCTGACCGGTGTCCTCGGGGTCACCTTCATCCTCGTGTACTTCAATTCCACGCTCTTTGCGGTGCTTGAACAGTGGTTCCAGAACCGGCGAAGCGCCATTCGTCAACTGCTGGTCCTTGCGGCGGTCATGGCAGCGGTACTGATCTACGGCCAGGTCCGCATCAGCGCCGTGGACCGTCAGGCCGCGACTGCCGAGCATCTGACCATCGGGCTGATTCAGACCAACCGCGGCGCGGGCGACAAGCGCCATGACCCGGAAAACCTGCTCCGTGAGCACCAGGAAATGTCCCGGTCGCTTGTTGCCAGCCAGCCCCTCGACCTGATTGTCTGGCCGGAATCCGTCCTCAGCGTCAGGCTGACGTCCCGCGAGGGAAGCCTGCCAACCGAAATGCTCGGTGATACACACACGCCCACCCTGTTCGGTGCTGTTCTGCAACTCCGGGAGGACAGGCCGGCCCCCCCTTATGGTTCTGCTCTGCTCGTGGACGGCGCTGGCCGGATTCTCGGCACCTACGACAAGATGGTGCTGGTTCCTTTCGGCGAGGACATCCCTTTTGGCGAGACTTTCCCGGCCCTGTATTCGCTGCTGCCCGTCCCGGGCAGGTTCCAGCCAGGACAGAGCCGCGAGCCGCTGCCGTTCGGAAAGTACCTGTTATCGGTGAACATCTGCTACGAGGACATCTTTCCCGGCCACGTCCGCTCCCTGATGCGGGGCAGGCCCGACCGGCGCATTCCCGATGTGATGTTCAACCTGACCAACGACTCCTGGTACGGCAAAACGACCGAACCGATTGAGCACCTTGCCCTGGCCACTTTCCGTTCAATCGAGCATCGCCGCTCCCTGGTACGCTCCACCAACACCGGCATATCGGCCTTCGTGGATCCAGTTGGGCGTATCGTCGCAGGCAGCGGAATCTGGACCAGAGAGACGCTGGTCGGCAGGGTGCCGATGATGCAAGGGCGCACAGTCTATGCGCTCTTGGGGGACTGGATCGGCTGGGTCTGTGCACTGATAGCCCTTGTCGGCATCGGCCGGTCGCTCCTTGTTTCTGCGCACCGAGGTGAGTTCCCTCAGGTACTCCGTGAAGCTGCTGTTCCTCAGCAAAATAAACAGTCCAAGCCGGGCAAGCTCCTGCGGCGCGGGAAGCACCACCGATGAAATTGGGTACAGGACATAACGGTGACGGAAATACAGGAGAGCAAAAGTGGACAGATCTTTTTTTTGCTAATGAGGGGAAAATAGACCTGTCCCGGATTTTCCCTACCCATTCAACTACAAAATCAGCTGTTTTCAAGGCTGATAAAACTCGGAACTTGTGCACAGAACGTCATACGTTTATACTTCTCATGAAAATGGCGGCTATCTGCTGACTATTCCTCCAAACCTTTAACAAGTTCACGAAAGGAACAACCAGCTATGTTCCTCCGAATCCCTTCTCTAATTAGTTTTCTTGTACTTGGTTGTATCGCACTGCTTCTGAATGGCTGTGAAAGGGAAACGATCCGCATCGGATTTGTGGGCGGCATATCGGGACGAGTGGCGGACCTGGGAGTCGGCGGCCGAAACGGTGCCCTCCTTGCCATTGAAGAGAGAAACGCCAGCGGCGGTATCAAGGGCCGGCATATCGAATTAATCATTCGCGATGATGAGCAAAATCCAGAGACCGCCAGAAAGGGTACCCGTGAACTGGTGGAACTGAATGTGGAGGCGATCATCGGTCCCATGACCAGCAGCATGGCGCTCGCCAGTGTTCCAATCATCAATAGAGCGCGGTTGGTCACTATTAGTCCCACCGTGACCACCACTGAATTGTCCGGGTTGGATGATTACTTCCTGCGGATACTTCCGGACACCCATAGCTACTCACCGAAAAGTGCGCGCTTCCACTTCGAAAAATCCGGCCTGCGCCGGGCCGCTCTCGTGTATGATACCGGAAACCGCTCCTACACGACAAGCTGGCTGACCGGTTTCAGGGAAACTTTTGAGAAGCTCGGTGGTCGCATTGTTGCGGTCAAATCCTTTACATCCGGTGAGAATGTTGCTTTCTCTCCCATCGTACGCTCCATCCTCTCACACAAGCCTGATCTTGTTGTCCTCGTGTGCAGCGCCGTTGATGCCGCATTGCTCTGCCAGCAGGTCCGCAAGCTGGACCCCCGTATTACCATCTCCGTTTCGGAATGGGGATCCACGGAACGTTTTATTGAGCTGGGGGGCGCAGACGTGGAAGGTGTATATTTTGCCCAGTTCCTTGACCACGGCGACAGATCACCCAGGTACCGGCACTTCCTTACATCATACCGGGCCCGTTTTGGCCAGGACCCCGGCTTCTCGGGAATGGCCGGCTATGACGCCGCAAACGTTATTCTTGACAGCCTCGCCGCACAAAACAACGGAACTTCCCTAAAGGGCACAATCATTGCGACTCGCACCTTTCAGGGTGTGCAGAGGAAAATTATCCTTAATCGTTTCGGTGACACGGAAAGCACAACTTTCATCACTGTTGTAAAAAACGGGCACTTTGTAACTCTCGAATAAACAACTATGAAAACACACTCGCTACGTCACATTCTCGCAATCCGCTCAGCGTGGATAGCCGCGGCTCCCTTTATCCTCTCGGCGATGCTGGGCTGGTTCTGGCTGCGTCCCCAGATGATCGCTGACACGGAGGAACATCAGCGCCAACTGGCTGCGGCAATCGCGTCACGGACAGAAGATTACCTTGTCGTATCCTCGCAGGAAATAACAAGAACTGCATCGGTATTCTCAAAGAAGCTGATCAGTTCACATAAATTCCAGGAATATCTGGACACCGTGTTGGCATCATCAATGAACCTGACCTCCCTCACCTTCACCGAAGCTAACGGCCGCATCACGGCAATAGCTTTCCCCAAGGAAAGAGCATCCCTGCGACAGGAAATGATAGGGATTGATCTTTCGCTTACCAACGCGGTACGCCAGGTTCGCACTTCCGGCAAGCCGGCATGGTCCAATACATATCTCTCACCCGTGGGAGGCGGACTTGCCGTAGCCTATGCAACCCCGGCGGGAGAAGGCGTGGCACTGGGGGAAATCTCCCTTGCCCACCTGAGCAGTTTTCTCAGGAGTACCGTCACCGAGGGAAAACAGTCTGTTTTCATCCTCGATCGGCGGGGACAAGTGATTGCCGACCAGGAGGGACGATACACCGCGCGACAATACAACCTGACCAACCTGGAAATTGTCAATCAAGGGATTTCCTCAGGTACGCTTTTGACTCGGAGTTTTACCTTTGACGGCAAGAAGGTGGTCGGCTGCCTGATCCAGGCGCCGCTTCTCGGTTGGAACATCCTGGTTGTCTCTCCCGTCGATCTGGCCTACCGTTCGGCGCTCACCACCGCGGGACTTTTCGCGACGGCCCTGTGCATTGCGCTGCTCCTGGCGTCCGGTCTGGCGCTCCTCATGTCCCAGTCCCTGGCAAGAAGATTCGAGAGGCTCGTCTCCCATGCCCACAGGATTGAGTCAGGGGAGAAGGCCGGTGAGTGGCCAAAGGCCCCTATCAGGGAGTTCAACCTCCTTGGTGAGGCTCTCCAGTCTATGGCAAACACGCTTCACAAACGGGAAAGCAGCTTGAACGAACAACTGCATTTTCTGCAGCAGTTGCTGGATTCCATTCCCATTCCTGTCTATTACAAGGATACGGATGGATTGTATCTCGGCTGCAATGCCGCCTTCGAAACATTCATCGGCTTGCCGAGAAGGGACATTGTTGGGAAAACAGTGTACGACGTGGCCCCGAAGGAACGTGCTGACAAACACCATGAGGCAGATTTGGCGTTGCTTTGCCACCCCGGTGTACAGACATATGAAGCAAATGGTAGGTACAAAGACGGCGAAGACCACGATGTGATTTTCAACAAGGCGACATTTGTTGACTCGAATGATTGTGTGGTCGGCTTTGTTGGCGCCATGATGGACATCACCTCACTGAGGAAAGCAGATGAGGCGCGGAAGATCCTCGAAACGCAGCTACACCAAGCGCAGAAGATGGAGGCGGTCGGGCAGCTCGCAGGTGGAATAGCCCATGATTTCAATAACATACTTACGGCAATTATCGGTTACGCCGAAATCATTAGTATGCGTATTGAGAAAGACAGTCCTCTACGACATTTCATTGAGCAGGTTCTGGCTTCGGCCGATCGAGCCGCTGAGCTTACGGAGGGTCTTCTCGCCTTCAGCAGAAAGCAGGTCCTGCACGTGAAGCCGATAGACTTGAACGGAGTCGTGCTGGATTTTAAAAAAATGCTGGAAAGGCTTCTCCCCGAAGATATCGACTTCAGAGCAATAGTTGCCGAAGAAGATCTGATCGTTATGGCGGACAAGGGGCAGGTCGAACAAGTGCTCATGAACCTCGTGACGAACGCGAAGGATGCCATGCCAAGAGGTGGATCCCTTATAATCGAGGTTTCCCCAACAGTCAAGACCGAGAGATTTGTCCATGCGCACGGCTTAGGGGAGCCCGGAAATTACGCCTGCGTTTCCGTTGCTGACACCGGGCAAGGGATGGATGAGGAGATAACGAAGAGGATCTTTGAGCCGTTTTTTACCACAAAAGAGGTGGGCAAAGGAACGGGACTCGGAATGGCCATGATATACGGGATCATCCACGAGCACAATGGATGTGTCGCTGTATATTCGGAAACCGGCAAGGGTACGACGTTCAAAGTATATCTGCCACTCATCACCGAGGAGATCAAGGAACTGCACGGGACTTTGACGCCGGAAGCGCCCACAGGAGGAACCGAAACGATACTCCTTGCCGAGGATGAAGTGACGGTGAGGGAATTACATAAAATGATCCTTGAAGGGGCTGGATATACGATTGTCGAGGCGATTGACGGCGCAGATGCCTTTGAAAAGTTCAAGGAGCACATGGCAGATGTGGATATCCTTGTCACAGATGTGGTTATGCCGAAGATTGGCGGTATAGTCCTGTACGAGGAAATGAGGAAGATCCGTCCTGACATAAAAGTCCTGTTCATGAGCGGATACGCGAAGGACATCGTTGTGGAAAGATGTGTCCTGGATGATGAGTTCAGCTATATCACCAAGCCGGTCAAGTCTTTCGAACTGCTCAGGTTGGTGCGGGATACTCTTGATAGGAATCGATTCTAATGTATCGAAAGAATTCCAGGGAAAACCCATGGGGCTGCCCATAAGAATATTAGTATCTCGGGTGGTCCAGGGATATTCTTTAGTGCATTGATTAACCATACTTTCGATAGAGCACTAAGGCAAGGACGTCCCTGGAGGTGCCTGATAGAAGTTGCAAAGTTGCAATCCCGACCCCATAGATTCTTGATTCGATCCCATTGATTTCAAACCCCACTGACTCTCTGCCCCATCACCATCAAAGCCGGAAACAATGACTGCGATAAGCTTGCCCTCCCAGTTCTCTGTCATGGATCGTAAAAAAACCGTTATCACGTCGGGCCATCCCCTGGGCTTTGATATCGGCTTCAGACGGAACTCTCCATCAAGAACGTGCAAATCCCGCTTATCAGGGATGATGTACACATGGTTGGGCTCGAGGTCTAATTTTTCCGTGATCAGCTCAACCGGCATCTCCGTGTATTTCGGGAGAATCTCGTGGAGCAGAGTGGCCACCTTTCTCAGGTGATTGACGATGACGATGGCAACACCAATATCGGCCGGCAGATGTTGTAGTAACCGGGTATAGGCGTCGAGGCCACCGGCTGAACCGCCCACGCAAACAACAGGAAAGTCATCTACAATACTCTTGGCTTTCATTG
>Ga0351954_1039_pt1 | contig 12908 bp, 10 predicted proteins | sample BONcelT113001D13_FD_205813 | JGI IMG/M metagenome (GOLD analysis project Ga0351954, IMG submission 205813) | Enriched cells from coal bed in the Powder River Basin, Montana, United States - BONCAT cells T11 rep3 HSBNCT.T11.300.1.D13 ...
GTCAAAGATTTAATCAAAATTTAAATATAGAACGCAATTTAGTGCAATTAACCCGCTTTCAAGCTTTGCTTAAAGCGGGTTTTACTTTTACCGTATATTCCTTGCCATCGAGGGCATGTAGCAAATACAGATAGATTTGGGCTTATTGACTTAAATAATTTTTCCGCAGGAAGGTAAGACTAGACTTACACAATACTATAAGTATTGGTGTATTAAATTTATAGAAAAGGAGCTTTCTGTTGGAAAATAATGAAAAACATATTAATATCCTTCTGTTTAGCGGTGATTATGACAAGTGTTTAGCAGCACTAATTCTGGTTAATGGTGCCAGGGAAATGGGCATGACAGCTACTGTTTTCTGTGCCTTTTGGGGACTCTTTCTACTCCGGGATCCTGAGAAAATTTCTATGGAAGATAAAAACCTATATGAAAAAATGTTTTCCTCAATTACTCCTTCAGCTGCTGAAAAGCTGCCCCTGTCTAAAATGAACCTGGCAGGAATAGGCAAAAGTATGCTCTTAAACATGATGGATGAAAATGATACTCCCCATTTACAAGATTTCCTTAACGGAGCACGTAAAAAAGGAGTTCGCTTCTGCGCATGCAAATTATCTCTGGAGATAATGGGTTTTAAACCCGAAGAACTACTGGAGGGTATAGAGGTAATGGACGTTCAGTCCTATTTACAGGATGCTGTAAATGCCAATGTTCAGTTATTCATTTAGTTCAAATAAGACTGGATTGGTTTAAACAGTAACATAGACCTGAGAGTGTACATAGTATATATAAAACTATTGTATGAAAGGGAGTACTATGTTTACTAATAAACCTGCTGCAATGAAATTGCGCCATGATATCAAGGGCATTGATAAAAAGGTACCGGTAAAAGGAAATAAATCACGAAAATATACTTTTTTCGATAATGCCGCTAGCACCCCTCCGCTCATACCCATTCTAAAAGAAATAGATGATTATCTTAGCTGGTATTCAGGTGTCCACCGAGGCACCGGATACAAATCACTAGTAAGCTCTAAAATATATGATGATTGTCATGAAATAATAGGTAAATTTGTGGGTGCTGATCTATCCACGGACACCCTTGTCTTGGTCAAAAATACTACTGAGGCTATTAATAAGCTGGCATATCGATTACAGCTTAAATCCCAAGATATCGTATTAATTACCGCTATGGAACATCATTCAAATGAACTCCCCTGGAGATCCAGAGCTCAAGTCAGGTATATTGACGTCGATAAGGATGGGATTCTCGATCTTAATAGTGTTGAATATCTTTTCAAAAGATATCATCCCCAGGTGAAGCTCCTGGCTGTATGTGGCGCTTCTAATGTTACCGGTCATGTTAACGATGTACATTCTCTAGCCAGAATATCCCATGCCTATGGCTGTAAAATTATGGTTGATGGAGCTCAACTGGTGCCTCATCAGCGGTTTAATATGAAAGCTCACTCAGATTCTGATCACATCGATTTCCTGGCTTTCTCTGGACATAAAATATATGCTCCCTTTGGATCAGGGGTTTTAATAGGACCGCGGGAAACATTTATGAGCGGCCCACCGGAATATCAAGGCGGTGGCACAGTTAAACTAGTCCATAAAAACGAGGTATTCTGGGCCGATCCACCTGACAGGGATGAGGCCGGATCACCTAATGTGCTTGGAGCTTATGGGCTGGCGAGAACCTTAAAATACCTGGATAAACTTGGCATGGATGATCTGGCCAAACATGAAGAAGAGCTTACCGCTTATACATTAGCAAAACTCAGAGATTTAAATTCCCTGACAGTATACGGCTCCCAGCCCCGGGTGGGGGTAATTAGTTTTAACCTGAAAGATTTACATCACGCCCTGGTGGGTGCAATACTTTGTTATGAAGCTGGTATTGGGCTGCGAACCGGATGTTTCTGTGCCCAGAATTATGTCCGTCATCTGCTGGGAGTTAAAGAAACCAATCAACATCTAGAACATTATGAACGAAATGAGTTGGATAAAATTCCAGGCATGGTTCGAATTAGCCTCGCCCCTTACAACACCCGTGCAGAAGTTGATCATTTGATAAAATGGCTCAAGTATATAGTAGACAATAGGTATGAATTCAAAAGGCGTTACAAATACTCCCCGCTGCATGGGGGCTTTATTCCCGTGGACCTGTTAAATCCAGAGTATATCAATAAGATTTACAACCGCTATATGGACTAGTAAGCAGGATTCTTAACTATAAAAAATTACAACCTTATTCGCTCCTTATCTAAGACTTCGATTCAGGTTTAATAATTGACTATATCTATGGGATTAATATTATAATAGGACATAGCAATCTTAAAGACAAGGAGGCAAACTTATGTCTAAAATATATATGGATCATAGCGCAACAACACCGGTTGATCCTGATGTAGCCGAAGTTATGATGTCCACCTTAACCAGTTCTTTTGGCAATCCATCCAGTATTCATGGATATGGCAACGAGGCTCGCAAGACTGTTGAAGAGGCCAGAAAGAAGGTTGCCGCCTTAATTGGTGCAAATAGCGAGGAGATCGTATTCACCAGCGGAGGTACCGAAGCAGATAATATGGCTATAATCGGCACTGCTCTTAGCTACCAAGGCCGAGGTCGTCATATAATTACCTCACAAATTGAACACCATGCAGTATTAGATACATTTAAATATCTGGAAAAGCAGGGCTATGAGGCAACCTATCTACCAGTTAACCGTTTGGGACAGGTTGATATAAACCACGTTAATAAAGCTATCCGCGAGGATACCATTCTCGTCAGCATTATGCATGCAAATAATGAAATCGGCACGATGCAGGCGATTGAAGAGATCGGAGAAATAACTCGGGAAAAGGGCATTGTTTTCCATACTGATGCTGTTCAGTCGGTGGGAAGGATACCTGTAAATGTTAAATCCTTAAATGTTGATCTTTTATCCCTATCCGCACATAAATTCTATGGCCCCAAGGGGATTGGAGCCCTCTATATACGTTCCGGGATCAAGCCTGCTCCCCTGCTGCATGGGGGAGGACAGGAAAGAAACTGGCGATCAGGCACGGAAAACGTACCCGGTATTGTCGGTATGGGCAAAGCCGCCGAGATGTCCCTAGAACTTATGCCCCAGCGCTCACTTCATCTGAGAGAGTTGGGACATTATCTCACCCGGCGTATTATCCAGGAGATTCCCCATGCTTACCTTACGGGACATCCGGAAGATCGTTTACCGGGTCATGTGAGCCTGGTCTTTCTGGGAGTTGAAGGAGCCAGCATGTTGATTTTTCTTGATTCAGAGGGTATTGCCGTATCTGGCGGCTCAGCCTGCACTTCCAACTCCTTTGATCCCTCCCATGTTTTAACGGCTTTAGGTTTGACCAAAGAAGCTGCCCATAGTTCATTGCGGGTGACCGTGGGCAAAGATAATACTTATGCAGACATTAACCAGTTAATGGCCGTACTGCCAGGAATCATAGAAAGGCAAAGACTGATGTGGAATCTTGTTAATTAAGGATTGCAAGTATTTATTATTCGAAGAATAGGGAGGCATGGGAACGGTTCTTTTGCCTGCAACCACGGAGTCGTTGGGGTGGTGCAGGCAAAAGAACCGTCCCCATGCCTCCAATAATTCCCCTTTTTCACCTGATATGCTAATCCTTTTTAGGAAGCTTCCATCCCTCTGTATTAGTGATTGGCTTTGATTTTTGGTTAGGATCAAAACTTCTGAGACTCAATGAATTGGTAACTACCGATACCGAGCTAAAGGCCATGGCTGCACCGGCTATTATAGGGTTCAACATGCCCATGGCGGCAAAGGGAATACCAATAATGTTATAAATGAAGGCCCAGAAAAGGTTTTGCTTGATCTTCCTCATGGTTTGACGGGATAACCTGATGGCAGCAGGTATAGTTCTCAGGTCGCCCCTCATCAAGGTTATATCTGCTGCCTCCATGGCCACATCGGTTCCAGTCCCCATGGCCATCCCAATATCTGCAGTAGCCAGAGCCGGTGCATCATTGATGCCATCTCCCACCATTGCCACTGTTTTTCCCAGGGCTTTAAGCTTTTCAACCTCTATGGCTTTATTTTCGGGCAGGACCTCAGCCAGTACATTATTTATCCCCACCTGTCTGGCTATAGCATTAGCTGTCCGCTGGTTATCACCAGTTATCATATAAACCTCAATCCCCATATCCAGCAGATCAGCAATAGCTTCTCCAGAACCGTTCTTGAGAGTATCTGCCACCGCTAAAATAGATTCCAGTTTACCGTTCACTGCCATGAGCATGGCCGTCTTACCTTGGTCTTCCAGATTAGCCACAGCCTTTTCAATATGCTCAACTACAATTCCTCTTGCCACCATCAGCTTTCGGGTTCCCACATATATCTCTTGAGCATCTATGACCGCCTTGACTCCCATTCCCGGAATGGCCTCAAAGCTTTCCGGGTCACCTAACGGTCCAAAGTCTGCTTTGCCTTTTTCGTATATGGCTACCCCCAACGGGTGTTCTGAACTTTTCTCGGCTCGGGCTGCCAATCTTAGAATGCTTGGGGCATCCAAATCGCCCAGACTTATCACGTCAGTAACTTCCGGCTGACCCTTGGTTATGGTACCAGTTTTGTCTAAAACAACCGCATTGATTTTAAAGGCCATTTCCAGGTGTTCACCACCTTTTATCAGAATGCCGTTTTCGGCTCCTTTTCCGGTGCCAACCATAATGGCAGTTGGAGTTGCCAAACCGAGAGCACAGGGGCAAGCAATAACCAGAACTGCTACTGCACTAATCAAAGCTTTATTGATACCAGCCCCGCCCAGATACCATCCCAGGAAAGTAATCACAGCAATGACTAAAACTATAGGAACAAAGACTCCAGCTACCTGGTCAGCAATCTTTTGGATGGGGGCTTTGGAACCCTGGGCATCCTCCACCATCTTGATTATCTGGGCCAGAGCGGTGTCCTTCCCCACTCGGGTGGCTTCAAACTTGAATACCCCAAACTTATTGATAGTAGCGCCATAAACCAGGTCGCCAGCCTTTTTATCAGTAGGCAGGCTTTCCCCGGTAAGCATAGATTCATCAATAGAGGAATTACCCTCGATCATTTTTCCATCCACCGGCACCTTTTCACCTGGCCTCACCACAACGAGATCGCCCAGCTGAACTTCTTCAATGGGAATATCCTTCTCTTCGCCCTGTCTGATCACCCGGGCGGTCTTGGCCTGGAGTTCCGCCAATTTTTTTATAGCTTCGGAAGTCTTGCCTTTGGCAACTGCCTCCAGGTACTTACCCAGGATAATCAGAGTAATTATAATCGCTGCTGCCTCGAAGTACAGGTTTTTCATCATTCCAGGATGAACCGACTCATAAAATACATTGTAAAGACTGAAAAAGTACGCTGCAGAAGTACCCATGGCGATCAAGACGTCCATATTGGCGCTCCCGGATCTTAGGGCATAAAATGCCTGCTTATAGAAGCGGGCCCCAATAATGAACTGTACCGGGGTAGCCAGGGCAAGCTGGAAATACTGATTATGCAACAAATTAATAAGTGATCCATGAATTTGCAGCATGCTCAATATCATAGCCGCCACTAGCGGGAAGCTTAATACTACTGAGACATAGAGGGAAACTCGCAGATCTTTGATCTCCTTCTCCTTCTGCTCTTTATCCTGATCACGGTTGATATTCTCAATCTTCTCTGCGCTGTAGCCTAGGGCTTCAATCGTACTGATCATATCCCCAATCTTAATTCGGTCTGGCTCGTAGGTAATGCTGGCTTTTTCAGTACTAAGGTTTACATTGACCAGCTTTACTCCATCCAGGCTAGCAAGTTTCTTTTCTATTCGAGCCGAACAAGCCGCACAGGTCATCCCTGATACCTTTAGGTCAGCCTGCCCGGTATCGGCAGGCTTTTCAGAAATAGGCTCATAGCCTAATTTTTTAATCAACTGCTCCAACTGCTCTGGCTTGACCAAGGTATCATCAAACTCTACCGTAGCTCGTTCCATGGCCAGGTTGACATTAGCCGATTGAACCCCTTCCATCTGCTTTAAACCCTTTTCGATCCTGGCCGCACAGGCTGCACAGCTCATACCGGAAATCTTTATGGATTCTTTATTCATAATCCCGCTTCCTCTCTTGGCTAATTGGAAATCAGAAATATTATCTTAAAAAACTAATTTAATATATACTCAATCTTATTATACCAACAAGCAGAGACCGTAAACCTATCCCCCAGTTATTTGTATATATCCAGGAAGTTTTTAAGCAGCTGATGGCCAGCCTCAGATAGGATAGATTCAGGGTGAAATTGAACTCCTTCAAGGGCCAATGTTTTATGCCTTAATCCCATTATTTCGCCTTCTTCGGTAGAAGCACTTATTTCTAAAACATCCGGCAAACTTGACCTGTCTACTATCAGCGAATGATAGCGAACCACCTTTAGCGGTTGAGGCAAATTATTGAATACGCCTCTATTGTCATGGTTAATTACTGAAATTTTTCCGTGCATTTGCCGATAGTTGATTATTACTGAAGCTCCAAAAACTTGGGCAATGGCTTGATGTCCCAAACATACTCCCAGAATAGGAATCTGCCCTGCAAATTCTTGGATACATTCCAGGGTTATCCCTGCTTCATTAGGAGTAGCAGGTCCTGGGGATATACATATATATTGAGGATTAATTTTTTTAATATCTTGCAAGTTAAGTTCGTCATTACGTTTCACCACCACTTCTTGGCCAAGTTCCAGAAAGTACTGGACGACGTTATACGTAAAGGAATCATAATTATCAATCATCAGAAGCATCTATTATTCCTCCAATTATTAGTATTTACGCAATAACTATTGATTGATATACTTAATGGGTAAAGTAAAATAAGAAATTAAGACGCTAATAACTGGGATGCGAACCAGTACATACTTATTATGTGCTGGTTTTTTTTATTTCTTTATAGTATCACAGGGACAGTATCTTTAGGTTAATAGATAATAAATCCTACCAGCCATTTTCTTATTAATTTGTAAACTAGGAGTAAATAATGTACAAAAAAATACTACTAAGTAAAATTGACTTATGGGATCTGTACAAAAAAAAGGAATGGGACCAGCCATCTTTTATTTTGGATAGTAGTGGTTACGATGCCGAATTAGGTCGATATTCGATTGTTGGATGGGACCCTTATAGTATGTTGCGCAGTCGCGGCAACATAGTGGAGCACTTCGAAAATGATGAATGGCTGGTAAGTAACATGAACCCCCTTGAGGCTTTGGAGGAACTATGTAACGATATTAATAAGTCAATGATCAATTTACCTGATTTGGATCTGCCCTTTTGGGGAGGTTTAGTCGGTTATATATCTTATGATATGAAAAATAACATTGAAAAATTGACCAGGAAGTGTGATGACGATCTCGGAATATATGAGCAGTATTGGGGTGTATATGATTGTTTTATTATTCAGGATCACCTTGAAAACCTGATCTATCTTCTAGGTCATAATAAAGAACGTTTTGATAAAATGACCAAGGAATTTTTCGAGCTATTATCTGCTTGTGATAAAGAGCGTTCTAAAATAACAACCAAAAACTTCCGATCTAATTTTACCAAGGAGGATTATCTGGAATCCATTTTAAAGGTTAAGGATCATATAAGAAAAGGTAACGTTTATCAGGTTAACCTTAGCCAACGGTTTGCTTTTGAAATGGTGGGTGATCCACTAGATTTTTATGATATACTTCGCAAACTTAATCCAGCCTCTTTTGGCGGGGTACTTAACTTCGCGGAAATGAGTATTCTATCGATATCGCCGGAAAGATATATTAAGATAGATGGAAGAGTGATTGAGACCAGACCTATTAAGGGGACTCGCAAAAGAGGTATGAGCATAGAGGAAGATGAACTATTAAAAAATGAACTTAGAGAAAGCTGCAAAGATCAAGCCGAGTTGCTTATGATAGTGGATCTAGAAAGAAATGATTTAGGGAGAATTTGTATACCCGGCAGTATCAAGGTAGAAAATATATTTGCGGTCAAGGAACATGCTACCTTGTTTCATCTTGATGCTGTGGTAAAAGGAAAGCTTAGAAACGAGATAACTATAGGCGACGTCTTAAAACATACCTTTCCTGGAGGTTCTATAACAGGTGCTCCTAAAATAATGGCTATGAATATTATTGAAAGTCTAGAGCCCACTGCCAGAGGTATTTACACCGGTTCAATAGGTCATATTGACTGTCGCGGAAACTGCGATCTAAACATCGCTATTCGCACCTTAGTCATAAAAGACTATACTGCTTACTATCAAGCCGGGGGAGGACTAGTGTCAGATTCCGACCCGGAGCTTGAATATGAGGAAACTATGATTAAAAGCAGGGCCTTATTTATGGCTTTGGAGGAGGTAAACCTTGCAGATATTACCCGAAGATGAAAAGTTTAATGAAACTGCTTTTTTGTACGGACAGGGGTTTTTCTCCAGCATAAAAATAAGTAGAGGTATTCCTTTATTTATTGAAAAGCACCTCGAACGTCTGGACAAATCCTTAATCGATTTCAATATGCCAACAATTGAAACCGAACCTCTTAAAGTATATATAAATAAGTGGTTAATTGACCATAAGCTGGCTAATGGGTTTATTAGAGTAATGGTCTGGAAACAAGGGGGTGAGGCGGCAGTTTATATAAACGGAGGTAAGCTTGATACCACTCCTCTATATGCTGATCTGTTAATAAGCGATGTTTACCGTCATTCTAAAAACCCGCTCCATAAACACAAGACTTTTAATTACTGGGCTAATCTTATTGCCCATCAGGATGCTAGAAAAAGCGGCTTTTATGACATGCTGTTCTTAAATGAAAAAGCCCATATATGTGAAACCAGTCGCAGCAACATCTTCTGGATAAAAGATAATAAATTATTTACACCTGGGGTTGAGTGTGGATTATTACCAGGTATCTGCCGAGAAATAATAATTGAGACATTACTAGATTTAAAGATCGATACATATATTGACTCCTACCCATTATCAGAAATCTTAACAGCACAAGGAATATTTATTTGTAATAGTCTAAGAGGCCTCATAGAAGTCAAATCAATTAATGAAACCAAATATTTTGAAGAACCTGCTCTTATGTCAATTATTAAGGATGCTTATTGGTCTAAGGTTGAGGAGTATATCCAAAACTACGAATGTAAATAACTTCCCCCCTTATTCCAGGCTAATTTCGTCCCTCTTCTGGAGCGGTTTCTTAATAAATCTTGCCATCACTAGCAGAATTATGGTCATTCCAAAGGTCACCAGCCAGGACCATGTTCTGAAATATTGGGTTTCAAGCTGTATTGCAGTCATGAGGTTCGGGGGTAAAAAGCTAAGGTTGTAAACCAGTACGGCAAAAGGCAGTATGAGAGGTTTATAGTATTCGAGTTTAAAAGTCTTCTTAAAGGTATATACAATAAAGAAAAAAGCTGTACTTAAATAAAGCAAACCTGCTCCTACCCATATCAAAACAAAGACTGACTCAATTCTTTGGAAAAACCTGCCATAGTTAATCAGGGTTGCTATCCTATGGATGGGTAAAAAGCTCTCAATAGTGACCGGATAGTCGATCACTGCCAGAACAACTACCGCTGAAGTAATTAAAAAAAATGAAGAAATACCTAGTGCCGTGTAGCCTGTTTTAATAAAATTATCATGAGTTCGCAAAAAAGGTATTAATAAAAATAATATAAGTAACTCACTAAATATGGATATCCTGAAAAATCCACTTACAAATATATCATAGGCTCCCGTTCCTAATATAGGAGTAACGTTTTTAAAGTCAGCAATAGGCAAAACTGCTATTATGATGATGAGAAATCCTGTTGCTATAATCGGTACAGCTATCGCTTGAAACCTAACAATGGCTTCTAGTCCAACATAGGCGGCAATGACCATGCCGACTGCAAAAAACATGATGACAAAGCTTAAGGGGGAGGCCGTTAAAGATATTACTTTCATATTTTCCCCAAACTCTCTTAAATACATGGAAGCCATATATATAAGAAAACTTATTACTATAGAGCCTACCAAAATGCGGCCAATACTACCCCCAATATGTTCCCCCAGATCAATAAGGTCTTTACCTTCAAACCGCGCATATAACCTGGATATAATAAAAAAGGCTGAAAAAGCTAGTATAGATACGTAAATAGTCATAAGCCAGCCTGCTGTACCAGCATCTTCGGCTACTTTACGCGGGAAGTTCAAAAAAACCTTGGTACAAATAACATTAATTAATACTGTTACAGCTTCCCATTTTCCAAATACAATTTTGTTGCGCATTAAACCCTACCCCCTGGTTAACATCGTATATACAGGAAGAGCTATAATTGATACTGCCAGCACAAAAACAATTATGGCTCCAAAGTAGTTCTTCTTTTTCCAGGTCCACGTTCCGTAGCTGCAAGTATATATAAACAGTATCAGTAAACCTATATAAATCAGTACTCTTGTAAAACTAAACATCTGCCTTAATCCCTCTTTTCTCCTTCTGAGTTAATGGTTGGTGATGTTCGAATGATAAGACCAGGCCTTCTTATTCTTAATTCCACATCTACATTAAAGGTTGCATCCTTGTATTTGGATTTCCAGTTGAAATTCTGCCATTCCTCCCAGGTAAGAAAAGCGGACCTTAAGTCGGCACCAAATCCGCAGGTGTCAGCATTAAGCCCCTGGGTATGGGTTAAAAACCTCATTATACCTTCTTTCGTGTGGTGTTCGGCTGCTTTTTCCAGAATTAATATATTCTCAGTCTTTTCGTAGTTTATACCGCTTTGGAGGGATAATATATCAGCTTCGAGAATGATTTTAATATCTATTACCGGCTGAGTGTTGACCATTTCCACGTGAATCTGGGGTTTGCGGCTTTGACTTATATTTAAAAGTACATGTTTATCCTGAGCCTGCGGGTCTTCTATGGTCCAGTAGGCGTAATTGTATTGACCGTTCAGCATAAGATAGGCAGAGGCTTCCTCCCCATCCAGCTCACCTACCATCTTATCTCCGTCAAACACTGCCAGACCCATAACTTCACTTTTACTATCACTGACCTGGGTTACATCCCCGGCTTTAAAGTCCCCTTCATGAGGCAAAGACCTACCTTTTGCTAGGAAGGTGGAGTTGTCAATTTCAATTTGGTCAGAAGCTTCAAAACTGCCTACTCCAGCGAGAATTGCCACCGGTTGTTTATCATAGGATTTAACCTGGGAGTAAAAGCTATATAAATGGGTTCTGGCAATTAATCCGGTATAATAATCCCCTCTATATAATAATTCGTAATATTTTGCAGGGTTGATTTCCAGTTGAGGCTTTACATTGCGGATATACTCTTCGGCGCCACTCCGTGATACAACCACATACAAGTTGGGTCTAAATTCCTTGCCCCTGATAAAGGCGTGCAGATAATGTTCTATGCCTTCTTCGGCAAGTTCTTTTGATATTACGATGACCTTAGCGTGGGAGAGATTGATCTGCCTGCTTAAAAATGTGTTTACCATATTAAACCCCGAATATATGGTAGGTGTTTCTATTACCGTTATGGTTGAAGCCTCCTGGTCACCTCCACCCCCGCCACTACCCTCACCGCCGCCACCCATATTCCCAGGTTTGGCAATTTGAAAGGTCATTTTTAACTCATTAGTCTTACCTTTGTCTAGACCGATTGCTATAACATACGCCATATCGTCAGCTTCCCGCCGATCATAACAGCCGGTAACCATTCCGCAGAATAACAATAAAACTAAGCTTAAAGCTAATATCTTTTGCACATTCGGTCCTCCTGAAAATCACTGGTTATCATTTTTTTCATCGTCGGCAACCCATTCCCGGCTTATTTGCGCCTGCCTTCTATCATCCTTGGTATTTAGGAAATCAGGGCGTTTCTCTTGTTGCCAGACGGGAGTCCGGGTAATGGTATCAGCCAATCCACCCAGTGTTTTAGGGGCAAACGGTACCAGGTAAGGCACGCCGAATGATTTGGCATTTACCAGCATCAGTCCGTGGACAAAAAGCCCAAAGCTAATTCCCAGGAATCCTGCTAAAGCACCTAATAGGATATAGCTAAATCTTAATATTCTAAAACCCAACGCCAATGAAAAGTTGGGGATAGAAAAAGAGCCTATTCCGGTGACAGCTACAACAATAATGAGAATAGGGCTGACTATATTAGCAGCAACTGCCGCCTGTCCCAATATTAACGCACCGATTATGCCCAGAGTTGGTCCGATTGGGCCGGGGATCCTAATACCTGCCTCACGAATAAGTTCGAAGGCTAACTCCATTATTAGTATTTCAACTACTGAGGGAAAAGGAACCTTTTCGCGGGAAGCTACTATTGAAAATAAAAGGTCGGTTGGAATCATTTCATGATGATAGTTAGTTATGGCTACATACATTCCAGGCAGCAGCAATGCGAATAGTAAACCCACCGTTCTTACCAACCTTAAGAAATTGCCATAAGGAAACCTTAAATACGAATCTTCCGCGGTATGGAGAAGTGCTACCAATGAAGCTGGCATTACCAGCACAAAAGGACTGCCGTCCACAACTACAGCAACCTTTCCCTCAGCCAACATCGATGCTACTCGGTCCGGCCTTTCGGTAGCAATTATTTGAGGTGCGGTCATAAAAGTACTATCTTCAAGAAACTGCTCAAGCTCTCCAGAATCGGTTAAATATTCGATCTTTATACTTTCAAGCCTTCTTCTGACCTCCTTGACCAGAGATTCATTGGCCAGATCCTGTAAATACATTAAAGAACAGGGTGTCTTGCTCTTCGTGCCAATCGTTATGTTTTCGGCGATTAAATTTTCGTCCTTTAATATCTTGCGGATAAGTGCGGTATTGATCCTTAGACCCTCAG
>Ga0351954_1041_pt1 | contig 12816 bp, 14 predicted proteins | sample BONcelT113001D13_FD_205813 | JGI IMG/M metagenome (GOLD analysis project Ga0351954, IMG submission 205813) | Enriched cells from coal bed in the Powder River Basin, Montana, United States - BONCAT cells T11 rep3 HSBNCT.T11.300.1.D13 ...
CAACCAGCACCGTACACGTATAGCCTAAATCTATTAGAAAGGGAATTTTAAATGTTTGGAATACCTGATAATATATGTATTTGGATTATAACGGGTCTCACCGCCACCCTGTTCGTGGTGGGGACACCGATTTTTCTGTGCATTGCCTTCTGGTCGGTTATGGCGTCGATCGTGCTTGACTTTACACTATCGAACATCGGGAGCACAGCCTATACCGGGCTTAGCTCCTATGCCTTGCTGGCAATGCCTTTGTTCATCCTGACCGGCGACCTGATCGGCGCCGGCGGCATCGCGGCCAAGCTGGCCAATCTGTTTACCAAGATTACCGCACCCTTACGGGGCGGGCTGGCCCTGGCGTCCATCTTTACCTGTTCGTCGTTTGCAGCCATTTCAGGGTCCAACTCCGCCACGGTGGCGACCATCGGCAAGATTATGATCCCCGAGCTTAAGAAACAGGGCTACCACCCGGAATTCGCCGCCACCAGCGTGGCCTCCGGGGGCATTGTCGGCATCCTGATTCCGCCCAGTATCCTGATGATCGTTTACGGCTTTACCGTCAATGTGAGCGTGCTTGACCTCTTCAAGGGCGGTATCTTCCCGGGGCTCCTGGTGAGTTGCGCCCTCGCTTTAGCGACATACTACTGGTCACGCAAGTTCGGCTGGGGCACACCTGAGCGCTTTAGCGGCGGGGCTGTCGTACGGGGGGTCTGGGATGCAAAACTCGGGCTGGGCGCCGTTTTTATCATTCTCTACATCATCTACGGAGGCATTTCTTCTCCCACCGAGGCCGCCGCCATCGCTGCGGTCTACTGCCTGCTGGCCGGAACCCTTCTGGCCCGGCAGATCAAACTCAAGGATATTCCCGGCATATTTTTGTCCAGCGGCCGGGTGAACGGGCTTCTGGCGCCGGTCATCGCGATATCCATCGTGCTCCAGCAGGTGTTCTCCGTCCTCGGCGTGCAGGCTGCTGTTGCCGATTTTGTTCTCAGCTTCGGCAGCACGGTACTGATCCTGTTGGCCATGATGTTTATGATCACCTTGTTTGGTTCCATTATGGAGTCGATCTCCGTATGCATTGTTCTGGCCCCGATCCTGGCGCCCATTGCCGGGCAGCTCGGTTTTGATCCTGTCCATTTCGGGTTGATTTTCATCGTGGGGCTCTCCCTCGGTTTTATCACCCCGCCGTTTGGGCTCGACCTGTTTGTGGCGTCGGGAATCACCGGTATTCCATACGGTGATCTGATCAAGTGGCTGCCGCCGTTTTTGATTTGTATTTTGATCGCATGGTTGATCATCGCCTTCGTTCCGGGGATCACCTTGTTTTTTCAATGATGTTTAGCGCATAATTGTATTTCAATAAAAACCCCGCGGTTCCGGCAGAAATGGCCGGGGCCGCGGGGTTTTTATTTTTAGCCGATAATCGGAATCGAGGCCCGAGATGAAATACTGGTCGTTTCTTTCGATAGCGATTGTAGGTGAAGTCATCGCCACCGCGGCTTCAAAGGCCGGCGACGACGCGGTTTATTATTCAATCTTCGTCGTTTCGGGTTTACTTTTCAATAACGGGAGACAACCTGTCGGGATCGCATTAATTCCCAGATTATTTTCATGTCCGGCTGGAAAGGCAGGGGCTTTGCCGGAGGCTCTGGGAGCATTTGCACCGGAAAGGCGTGCATGGTTTCCAGGTGATGATTGCAGGCGATGACCATGAGTTTTTCCAGGTTGACGACATCGGCGATATTGTAGGCGAGCAGGGTATGCAGAGCTTCGATGCGGCCGTGCCAATAATAGGCGTCCCACAATCGCACCGCGAAACTGCCGTCAAGGCCGTCCAGTTCGCCCCGAAAAATGCCGGCTTTTTTTTCGCATCCCTTGAGCCCGCCGGAAAATCCGATGGGTTTTAGCACATAACGGAGATCAATATGGGCATGGGGCAGGGTGATGTTGAAAAACGATTCAATGATGGGCACGTCAAAACGTTTTCCGTTGTAGGTGATGATCAGGTCGTAGCCGCGGATGTCTGAAACAAAATCATCAAGGTTGATGTCGTTGACATAATGACGGATCTGTTTTCCGTCGTATAAGGCGATGGTGGTGATATCGGGTTGGTAGAGTCCAGTGGTTTCAATATCGACAAACGCAGCTTTTTCCCTGAATTCCGGAAACAGCCGCCATGCCTGGGCCGGCGGAAGCTGGTCCGCGAAATAGGCCGGGTTCTGCTGCTCCAGATGGAAAATGGACGCGTTTAACTCCGCTTCGATGTCGTCCCGCAGGCGTTTATTAAACCCGCCGTAAAACGGCAGACGGGTCAGCAGGTCTTCCCAGGTCAGTACTGCCTTGTCCCACAAACGCTTTTCGCGTTTTAAGCCGATATGGCTGAGATGACAGAAGGTGTGTTTGAGCATAAATTCTCCGGCAAAAAGCGATTTTTGCGGGTTTACCGCGATACATAACAGGCGGGGTCGGCCATCCCTGCTTCGATAAACCCGTTTAATCGCAGGATGCAGCTGTCGCAGACACCGCACGCTAGACCGTCATGCCGCGGATCATAACAACTGTGGGTCAGGCCGTAATCCACGCCCAGCCGAATCCCGGTGCGGATGATGTCCGCCTTGGACATATGCAGCAGGGGAGCGTGAATCCGGATGGTGATGCGTCCTTCCACCGCGTCCCGGATGGCCAGGTTGGCCATTTGTTCAAAGGCCGCGATATATTCAGGCCGGCAGTCCGGGTAGCCGGAATAGTCCACGGCATTCACGCCGATAAAGATATCCGGGGCGCTAAGAACTTCGGCCCAGGCAAGGGCATAAGATAGAAATATGGTGTTGCGGGCCGGCACATAGGTGAGGGGAATACCGACGGCAATGGTCTCGGGATTCCGCCCCGCTGGGACATCAATATCAGCGGTGAGCGCGGACCCGCCCACGCGGCCCAGATCCACGGGGATGATTTCATGCCGGGCGATATTCATGGCGGCCGCGACCCGTTGGGCCGCCGCGATTTCTACATGATGGCGCTGGCCGTATTGAAAACTCAGACAAATGCATTCAAATCCATCACAAAGGGCCAGGGCCAGGATGGTGGTGGAATCCAGGCCGCCGCTGGTCAATACCACGGCTTTTTTGCGGCCGGTCTTGTCTGAAGAGAGATTTTTTTGCTCGGTCATTGGTTTTATCTTCCGCGCGCGGCTTCCGGCCAGAGGAGTTTGTGCATCTGCAGATGAAGCCGGACATTTAAATGATCCGCAAGGATCCATTCGGCCAGCTCGGCCGGTTTGAGGCGGCCATGCACGGGGGAAAACAGGATGGGCACCGGCACGGGTATGGGCATCGAAACCGGGAGCGTGTCTTGTTGCCATGTGTCAACGATCAGGTCCCGGGCGAACTCATAATCCGTGCGGCCGGTCAGCACAAATTTAAGCTGGTCAACAGGGCTGAGCCGCTTGAGGTTGGCAAGGTCGTTTTGATCCATATGGCCGCTTCCGGGACATTTGATATCAACGATCCGGACGCATTTTTTACTGACCCGATTGATGTCCATGGAGCCGTTGGTTTCCATTAACACCAGATATCTTTTTGCAAGGAGCGCGTCCACCAGAGCGGGGGCTGCATCCTGGAGCAGCGGTTCACCGCCGGTGATTTCCACCAGCGGGCAGGAAAACCCGTCAACGCGGTCAAGAATTTCGTCTATGGACATGGCTGTTCCGTCGTTATAGGCATATGGGGTGTCGCAGTATGCGCACCTGAGGTTGCACCCGGACAGACGGACAAACACACAAGGCAGGCCGGCATAAAGTGATTCCCCCTGGATGCTGTAAAATATTTCACTGATGTTTAAGTGCATGCGGGTTCCACAAGATAGATGATCAAATTATATCGGCTTATATCGGCACGCCCGCCTTGTAAATGCAGGCTTCCCCGTTTATGTGGTATGGATCTGTCTGGGCCGGGATGATAACGGAATCTCCGGGTTTTAATATAATCTCGTCAGCCAATTCCGGATGCGTCAGCCGGGCCGTTCCGCCGGTGCAAAGCAAAATCTCCACGCTTCGATCCGCTGGCGCGGCATAGGCTGCTTCGTGTTTCAGCGCGATCTTCGACAATACAAATTCTTCCGCATGAACAAGATACCTGGATTCATTCGGGGCCACGGTTTGGAGCGCCAGAATCTCTAAGGGGCCGGGATCAAAGCGGGCCGCGTCGAGCAGTTCTTCGGTATCCACATGTTTGACGGTCAGTCCTGCCCGCAGCACATTGTCGGAATTGGCCATGATCTCGATGCCCATGCCGCAAAGATAGGCGTGAAGCTCGCCGGATTCAAGGAAAAGCGCCTGGCCGGGTGTTAAGGTGACCAGGTTCATCAGGGCCGGGCTGAGAATGCCGATATCTTCAGGATAATATTGGGATAGCCGGTGTATCCAGGCGCAAACCGGATCTTTGGCCGCGGCCTGCCGCGCGTTTTCAAGGGTTTCGGCGATGATGCGAATTTTTTGATCAGGCGGCAGGCAAAGAAGCGATACATAAAGCTTTCGTATAAAAGGAGCGGCGGCTGCCGCATCCGGAATCAGAGCGGTGATGCCATCCGGGCACAGCCGTTTCAGAATGCCCGTGATATCATTTATATCCCGAAAACCTTTCAAGGCCGTAAATGGCGTCAGCGCGCAGATGCATTCGGGTTTATGAGAAGGATCGCGGTAATTTCTTGCCGGATGATCCAAGGCAATGCCGGAAGCTGTTTCCCGGACAAAACCGGCAGCAGCACGGGTTTTATCCGGATGGGCCTGAATGGAAAGGGGGTGTTGGGCGGCAAGGATCTTAAAAAGGAAGGGGAGGGCGCCGTTAAATTTTGCTGTTGTGGACGGGCCGAGAATTTCATTCGGGAACTGCCGGATCAGGGCATCCAAACCCATCCATTTTCCATCAATCTTGACTTGTGAGGGCGCCTTGGGATGGGTCCCCATCCAGAGTTCGGCCCAGGGTGCTTTTGTCTTCGGGACTCCCATAAGTTGCTGGATGGCGGTATGCGAGCCCCACAGATATTCCTGGATCGTATTTTTCAGAGTCAGCGGTCGCCGGACGGCTTCTTTTATGGCCATTTTTAATTTCAGGGTTATGATTGTTTTTTGTTACAGGGTGAAATTTCCGTTCTCATAAATCACGCGCCGGCTCTGATCGGCAAGATGAGCCGTCACCCGCTTTTTTTCGGTGTTGACGATATCCCAGTGCAGGGCGGAATCGTTGAACCCGAGTTCTTTTTTGATATCTTTTGTCAATTCTGAAGGATTCCCGCTGTAGGTATCCGAATAAGAAGCACCCAGAGCGATATGACAGTTTCCGTAACGGCCCCCGTAGTTTTCGTCATAAAGGGTATTGGCCATAAACCGGTTTATCTTGGAGAAAGATTTGTCGGTTAAGGAAAATTCGCCGATTTTGTTGGCGCCCGGGTCCATGGCCAATTGCTTTCTGAGAAAATCCTGCCCCTGTTTTGCATCGGCGCGGACGGCAATGCCGTTTTTAAATTCAATGCGGATGCCCTCAACATAATTGCCGCTGCGGTAGGACGGCTGGTCCGCGAAATAGACGCCGCGGGTGCCGTGCCAGTCCGGCGACAAAAAAAGTTCGAAGCTGGGTATGTTATGGCCGGAGATGCCGATCCATTTACGCTGCCGGCCGGGTGTGATTTCCAAGTCAATGCCGGCGGATTCGATGTGGAATTTTTCCACGCTAAGGTCATTGAGTCTTTTCTTGAGGGCCTGGGCCTTCTGAAAAACTGCTTCCCATTGCGCCACGGGGTCGGTCCGGTTGAGATAACAGGCTGCGGCGACCTGGCCGGCATAGGTTTCAGTGTCGAGATCGGCATGACGGGCCAATTCTTCGGTGGGGTAAAGGCCCAGGGTCCAGCTGAAAACCCCTTCTTCCTCTCGCTTGTCAAGGATGTCCCGCAGGAATTTTCTGGCCTTGAGAGGTCTTGCGATGCGGCCGGGGTCGATGCCGTTGAGGTTCATCAGCGACTCCGGCGCCAGTATCACGATGCTGCCGTTAAGATTTTTGTGCAACTCTTCGTCACCTGGAGGAATAAAGTCCAATTGCCGGCTTTTAGATTCGGCGTAAAAACATTTTTCCATTACCGGCGTATAAAGCAGGCGATGCACCGGGTGGACGCCCATGCGGATCAATTTTTCATAGAGGATTTCCACCAGCCGCATAGCAGGCCGCTCATAGCGGATCATGATAATGTCATTTGTTTTGATATTGCCTTTTTTAGCGGTTTTAAGGCCCCATAAAAGGACATCGGCGTAGCGTTGAAGGTGCTTTTCACTGAGCATGCGGTTCTCCGTCGGTCAAGTGTTATTAAGATGATTGAATATATTTATAATATTTTTCGAGCCGGATGGCTTCACAAAAGGTTGAATTTCGGCTCTCCGTCTCTACCGATGATCTTCCTTGAGAAACAAGCGGTGGTATTCCGATTCGGTCAGATGGGCCTTGAGCAGGCGGTGGATCAGATTCAAGATATCGTTGATCTCGTTGTCGGTGAGCCGGCCGGCAAGGGTTTTCATGAGGGCATCATTGGAAAACATCTGCAGATAGCAGATAATCGATTGCTCATCGGTTTCCCTGTCCCAGCCGAAAGCGATCAATCCCTGGTATGTTTTTAAAAAATCGTGGGTATATGCCGATTTTGGTTGGTCCTGATCATTCATGGTTTAAAAGCCTTTGTGGTATTGTCTGTTGCGGTCAGTAATACGGGCCACTATAGAAAAATAAAACCCGGAGGTCAAGACGGTTCATATCTGGCCATGTCCGTTCGTATATCCGGCGATGCATCGCCGGCAATCGAATGTTTTTTGTAATAACTTGTCAATCAGGCTTTAGCCGATCCGATCCGAACCGCTCCGCATGCCGGAGATTTAGCAACAATCACTTGACAGAACGGCCCAATCCATTTAGAAATGAAGCATTGGTATGAAGCTTCAATCCCGCCTGCTCCGCTGTCAGGAAAAAATACATTTATCCCTTTTTTTTGTAAGGAGAGTCAACAATGGAATGGAAGAACACGGGTGCTGACGACGATATGCACGAAGAACAGTATACTACCCTGAAAGGCGGTACCTCCGGGATTTTTGGAGAAAAATCAAAATTGCCGTTTATTATTATCCTGGCAGGGATCATATTTCTGGTGGCGCTCTTTTTTATCGTCAACCCCCGGCCTCCCAGGACCGCGCAGCCGGACGCAGACGTTATCGACGCCAGGCTGGCCCTACTGGAAAGACAGATCAACGAAATTGATCGCATCAAGGAGAAAATCGTGGAAATGGATGCCCGCCTTTCCATGGATGCCGTTTCCGTGATGGATATTGATAAATTGACCGGCGCCGTCCAGGCCAACGCGTCCGCCATATCCCGGGTGGATGAAAAAATCGGTCAGATGGAAAAACAGCTGAAAAAAGCTGCCGAAAAAGCGCTGGCTCCGCCGGTTGCACGCGAACCGAAAAAGCCCGCTCCCGCCGCATCAGCGCCGGCGTCCCCTGCTGCCGATGTCAAACCCTCTGACGGCCTTATGTATCATACGGTCCAGAAAGGAGATACGCTTTACCGGCTTTCGGTTAAATACGGGATCAGCGTTCCGAAACTTCAGGAGTTAAATAATCTGGGAACGGGAACTGAAATTTTTCCCGGACAGCAGGTTGTTGTGGGACCGGCTAAACAGTGACGGTGCGACGGCACGAGAAATAAATCGGTCCCCCTTTCTAAATGAGACGAAGGGCATGCTGTTCCGGCAGGCCGGCCTGGAAGATTTTTCGAACAGTCTCATCCACGTTATAAGGCACGCTCCGAATGATGATTTTGCTGGCGGCGGGGTCCCAGATCAGGTATTTCGACTTGTTGTCGCCATCCCGGGGTTGACCCACGCTTCCCGCGTTGATGATATATTTTTCATCCGGATTGAGGTAAATTTCTCCCTCTTTCAGAAATTCCCTGCCGACTTCATTGCCATTGAAGGAAATCATTTCCAGCAGGTGGGTATGCCCCACGAAACAGATCCACTCGTTCATCCGTTCCAGGGTATTTTTCAGTTTCTGAGGCGTAACCTCAAAAAGGTAAACCGTGGGCGACCCCGGTGGAAAACCGTGCACGAATCGGCAATTGCCCAGAACCATGCAATAACCGAGTTTTGCAATGTAGGCGATTGTGGCCGGGGAGATCATTTCCAGGGTTTTTTCAAGGGAGGTTCTGGCCGTGGGATTGAACCATTTCAGAAAATCGGGCCGGTTGATGGCCAGTTCATGATTGCCGATAACCGATGAAATGTTTCGGTGACGGAGCATGGTGACCACTTTTTCCGGTTCGGGGCCATACCCGATATTATCCCCGAGACTGATAACCAGGTCGACCGAGAAGGCATCCATATCCGCAAGAACCGCACTGAGTGCTGTTGCATTGCCGTGAATATCGGAGAGTATGGCTATCTTCATATCAGTCAGCGCTCAGCCGGTTTCTCCTGCTTTGCTTATACTGACACATGAACCGATCTGCTCGTTTTATAATCGTGTCAATGGGATCATCAGACCTGACCGGAGTTTCGCCGATGGAAACGGTGATGCCGGCCGAATTATAGCCCGGCATCATCATATTTTGACCCCTGCCAGTTCACGGAAGAAAGGGGGATTGGTGGCGTGTTTGAGGGCATCATCAAACTCGATAATCCCTTTTTTGAAAAGTCCGGCAAGAGCTGCGTCCAAAGGAGAGAATTCCTCGGTGCCGCCTTCCATTTGAGACCGGATCTGGTGCAGCTTGCCTTCCCGGATAAAATTGCTGATGCGGTAGGAGTTTGCGAACTTTTCAGTTGCGATAACAACGCCTTTGCCGTCCCGCCGGGGTATCAGTCGCTGAGCAAGGGAAAGGATCAGGGACTCCGCCAGCAGCATCAGGACCATGTTGTGCTGGTGGGAGGGGAACATGTTGATGATGATGCGGATGACCGCGGTTGAATCCGCTGCGTTCATGGTACTTAAGACAAGATGACCGGTTCGCGCGGCGCGAAGGGCGATTTCAAAGCTTTCCACATCCCTGAGTTCGCCGATGACGATTACATCCGGAGCCTGCCGGAAGATGCCCCGCAGACCTTCCGCGAAACCGGCTGTGTCTCTGCCGACTTCCCGCTGGTTGACATTGCTTTTTTTGTGTTTGTGCAGATACTCGACCGGATCCTCCAGGGTAATAATATTGACCTTTCGATTGGCGTTGATGATATCGACCATGGCGTTCATTGTAGTGGATTTACCATGGCCGGCCGGACCTGAAATCAGGACCAGCCCCTGCGGTTTCAGGGCAAACTCCCGCAGCCATGGGGGAAGGTTCAATTCATTCAGGGTGGGTATTTTGTCGGTTACATGACGGATGCTGATGGATACGGAATTGCGCTGCCGATAGAAGTTCATCCGAAAGCGGCCGATTTTGGGGTAAGTCTTGGCGATATCGAGTTCATTGTTGTGAATGAATTTTTCCCACTGATCCTGATCAAGCAACTGCTTTGCATAATCTTCACATTCAACAGGGGTTAATAATGTCGATGAAATACGGTGAACCTCGGCTCGGATTTTAATCGAAGGCGGGGCTCCTGCGGTCAGAAATAAGTCGCTGGCGCCGGTCTTGATGAAATGGGACAAGAGTTTTTCTATTTGGGGCGATACATGCGGTTCCGTTTTTTCCGAAAGGGCTATCTTTTCAACGACCTTTCCCTTTAAAATGCCCTGATAGCCGGAAGAAAGCAGATTTAGGGCTGATTCCATCATGAAAAATGGGACGATGACCGGTTTTATTTTTTTACCGATGGTAAATTCAAGATCGCTGATAACGATAAAATCCTGGGGGCTGATCATGGCCAGGGTCAGGGTATTGCCTTCCACGGATACCGGGAGTATTTTATACTGCTTCATTTTATCCACGGAAACCAAATCAAGCACGCTCCGATCAATATCCATTTTGAAAAGGTTAACGGAGGGTACGCCGAATTTCTTGGAGAGAACGTCAAGCAGGTCATCGGTTTTTAAAAAACCCATCTCGATGAGAATTGATCCCAGGGGAAGATCCACCTGGGTGCGGCGTCTAAGGGCTTTTTGAAGATGCTCCTTCGATATCAGACCGTTTTTGATCAGGGCCTCGCCCAGCAAATCTTTTTCCGGCGGTTCTCCTGTGTTTGTCGGTTTTCCGAATTGCGGCGTCATTGGATGCCTCCTTGCCGGCAAGTATATGTATGGTTTGCTGGGTTGCTGACTGATTTTATGAGCATGCGACTTTTTTTTCGATGGCATCGAATCGGATATTTCGTAAAAATCCCACCATTCGAATAGCGATGCAGTTTAAATAAAATAAGTTCAAATTTCAATAAAATATTCAACCCCCTGTCTAAAAAATCATAGTTGCAACGCCGCAGAAAATGAAAACGGGAGTATAGAAACTGACAATAAAGGTTATACGTCCCACGAGCCGGGCAATTGGAATGTTTGACATTTTAGAGCGCTGATGGCATGGAAAACAGGAAATAGTCTGAGACCGGGTTGCTGCTGCCCGGAAATCGATAAAATCTATCGGTGGGCGGCTCCGAACGTCCAGAAACCCCTCATAAAATGGTGCATTGTAACGGGATTGCCGATCAGTTCACATTCCTGAGATGCCGCAATCCGTGCGGAGGATAAATTATTGCAGGACGTCTGCCGTGTGTCGTTTGTTATCGTCGCAATTTATGTCGCCTGGATCGGGGTTTCCTTTTTGTTGTTCGGTGCGGGAAAGGGTTTGCCGTCAGATGGTTTACCTCCCGGCGTGTTGGTCGTGCCGGCCGTTTTTTTTCATATCTGCCTTGCCGCGCTTGCGACCGCGTTTTTCATGGTTTACGCCATGGAACCGTTGCGCCCCCGTCATCGATTGCGAGCGGGATTTATCGGGTTTTCCATTCTGCTGACCGGCATCATTTACGCATTGAGCCGTCAGGTGGACCCGGGGACGTATCTGTTGCTACAGTTTCTGAAAATGCTCAATACCGCCAATCTGATCGTATTTGCCAATCTGCTGGGTTCCTGGATTACCGCCCCCCTGAAAAGGCCGGCGGAACTGGTTCCTCTCTGCGTAGTGATGGTGCTTGCCGATTTTTTCAGTGTGTTCAAGGGTCCGAGCCGGGAGATTATCGAAAGCCTGACGGTTTATTATGAAACCGGCATGGTGGGGCCGCCGCCCGCGGCGGATTTTTTGCTGCTCAAAATCACGGTACCGGGTATCGGACAGCTCATGCCGGTTTTCGGCGTATCGGACTGGATCATTATCGCGTTTTTTAGTGCCGCTGCCGTCAAGTTCGGGTTTAATGACAATTTCGCCGGGAAAAGTATAAGCGATATGCTGTCCCGACGCCGTATCGCCTTTTATCTGCCGGTTTCGGTTTTAGGTCTGCTGGGCGCGGTCCTGACGGCGCAAGCGTTGGGTGTTTTCCTCCCGGCTCTTCCGGTGGTGGTGGTTTTTTTTATTTTTGATATGATGATCCGTTATCCTGATGTGCGTAAACTCAAACGCTCGGACTGGCTTGCCACGGGAGGTGCCGTTGTCATCATGATCAGCCTCATGCTTGTCTATGGAAGAATTTCATGATGCTGCCGCCGTCGCCAATTGCATGGATTGCATCCCTGGCTTGATCAGTTGACCGATTCAAAGGATTCGATCACAATTTCCAGTTTTTCAGGCATTTCAGGGGCGATATCGCCCTGGTGGTACATATTCGCCACCTGCTTGAAGCTGAACTCTGCTTCCTCGCCGACAGCCAAATAGCCGATCATATCCTTTTGTTCCGCCATTTTTTCCGCGACGGATTCAAGCCATTGTCCGACCACCCAGACCTCGCTGCATGACCTGCAGTAACCGGTGATGACGACTCTCCTGACATCCACGTCACCGACATTCCGGATTTTTCCTCTTGCATCAATTATGTATGAATGTTCTTTGTCCTGTCTTAAAACAAACTCCTGCTCGGTGACGACCAATTCTCCCTGTTTTTTCTTTTCACAGGAAGCCAGACAGAAAATGAGCGTCAGTGACAAAAAGAGAATGATTATTTTCCGGAAAGATTTCATAAACGCATCTTCTCCTTGATGATTAACAAGATTTTTTTCCGGCCGTATGCGTTCCGGGCGAAAAGGGTGTTATTTTTCATATTTTGCCGGTTCTTCCATCGTCGCAGGGATCGTTGTTATCGAACAGCCTCGCATATTCCGGGTCACCCGGCGGCTTTTCGCAAAAGTCCAAGCTGTCGTCCTTTACCATTGATCTCTCGCAACATTCCGGCATGGTCATCTCACCATCAACGATTTCAACGATTTTGCCGCATGCTTCACATCGGTAAGCAATTTTTTTTGACATTTTATCTTGCTCCTTTAAAAAAAAGTTTATCGAGCATATTTTTTTATTAATACACTTCGATCGGAAAAACAATCAGCCAAACACTGTATTTTTCATAAAAACATACCCAGCTTCAGAAATACGGGTCAAAAGGAATCCTTTTCCGCCCACTTATTTCCCAGATTGACAACTCCGAATACATCATTACAACCTGTCATATGGGTAGATCACCCTATTTACAGATTTTCAGTTTTTTTATATAATGTGATCTGTTTTTATTGGATTGAATTTATAAATTCAAGGAAAGGAGGTTTAAATGACACATCATCACCTTAAGGCCGGCGACCCGGCGCCTGGTTTTTCGCTTATCAATCAACAGGAAAAAAAAGTCACGCCCATGGTGTTGGCGGGCAAGAAAACGCTGCTGTCTTTT
>Ga0351954_1042_pt1 | contig 12592 bp, 3 predicted proteins | sample BONcelT113001D13_FD_205813 | JGI IMG/M metagenome (GOLD analysis project Ga0351954, IMG submission 205813) | Enriched cells from coal bed in the Powder River Basin, Montana, United States - BONCAT cells T11 rep3 HSBNCT.T11.300.1.D13 ...
TTCTGTCGCAGCCGGTTGCCGTCCAAAAGGAGCTGGTGCAGAGCATTACCGATCGGGCGATGCTGTGCGAACTGCGCGGGCGACTGCGTTCGCTCCCCTTCGGCAGCCTCGAAAAGCCCGTGCTCTTCGAGGTGCTGAAATGCTTTGAACGCTGGGGCACCCAGGCAGACGCGCCGTTCCTGACCTGCCTTTTCGACAGCCCGGCCCCCGCTATTCTCGCTCCCGCGATTCGCACCATCGGCACGCTCGACCATCGTCAGCTCCAGTCGCGCCTGCCGCGATTTTTGAGCCATTCGGACGTCCGAGTGCAAAAAGCGGCTCTGGAAGTTTACGTTCGGGAAAACAAGTTCGCGGCGATCGGGCACATCGAGCGTCTGCTGGAATCTCCGGATCTCCTGAAGCGCAAATCCGGGATTTCGTTGTTGTCTCTGCTGGATTATCCATCCGCGTCGGGGCTGATTTCCAAGGCGGTTCGACGGGAGAAGGAAGAGTCGCTGCGGCAGAGCCTGGGAATTCTCTTGGCATCCAATCCGTGCGAGGAAGCCTTGTATGATCTTTTTCTTCTGACGCACAGTTCCGACGGGGCTCTTCTGGGCGCACAAAAAGCTCTCTGGTTCGGGGCTCTGGAGAATGCGGAAAAGGTCATGGAGATCTCCCGCGATCACCTGCAGACCAAGGCCCGGAACCACTGGCAACTCGAACGCGCCCCTCGCGCGCCGGTGGCGCCGGTTCTCGGCTACCGGATCCAAACCAAAACCCACGAACAACTGATTGCTGATCTGCGGGTTTCCCGGGAAGTCGAACTGGTGAAAACGCGGGAGTATTTCACGATTCTTCTGAAAACTATCTTCTGGTTAGTGCTGTTGGTGGGCTTTCCGGTCTGGTATTACCATCGCCACATCGTCGGCGCACCCCGCCCGGATCTGGCCGGAACACCGACTGCTACGGGAACTCGCGCGCCCGCCGTTTCCCACCCCCCGAAACCCGCCCTGGACGACGAAGACGCCTTCCGGCGCAACAAATACATGGATTCCATGAAGAAGCTGTTGAAAGGCGAAGTCAAGAACGAGGAATACAAGAAGGGGAACGAGTAGCACAGGCTTGCCACCGGATCGCCGGACTTGGGCTGCACGCGGGAAAGGGGTCGCGTCGTTGTCGGGGTGAGTTTCGCTTCAGGTGCGAAAGGGATTGCCCCGAAAGGCCTTGAGAACGATCTGATAGAATCGGTCAAATCCGGTCAACAGCAGGCCTTTGCGCAGCATCTGAAAGGCTGCGGTGCCGGCATCGTTTTCTTTTTCCTCGAGCATTCCGCTCAGGGTGCTGGGTGAGACCACCATTTTGGTGACCTTGAGGTGGTGGTATTGCGGCAGAGCCGCAACAAAAGCGTGTTCGAGCTCTTCGAGCTCCTCGGCATCGGGGTTACTGACGACCAGAAAGAGGTCAAGGGAAACCGGATCCTCGCCAGCATTGGCCGAAACGGTCTGTTCGGCGGGGGTTTCGCGGAGGGCGCCGTGCGGGGTGAGGGCATCGGCGTTCAGGAGAATTGCCGTATGCAGGGTATCGCGAAAGCGCTGTTCAAGCACCTGCGTTGTTCGTTGCACCAGATTCATCATGTGGGCGTGATCGCGCAGGAAGTGGCTGGTGGCTTGGGCGGCGCCCAGTCCCAGGAGGGCGGAGGTCATGGGGTTATCGGAATTCAGGGTGCAGAGCTTGGCTTTCCCCTGCGGGATGATATGAACGACGCCCATGCGTCCGAGCTCATGAATGCGGTTATAGGCGGTGCCATAGGGGATTTCAAGTTTTTTGGAAACCTGATGGATTGACAGCACGCCGCCGGGCATGAGGAGGAAGACTTCGGTAAGAAGAATGTTTAATTCCATAAAATGAGGGTGCAATTATAGCGTACAAACGGAGAAAGTAAACTCTTTTTTGTTGACGGGCGCAGAATTTCCCGTTATTGTTTACTGGATCAGGATTTCAGGGTTTTTTTCGGTACATTTTTGGTGCAAGCAAATTTTATGCTTGACCAAAAAAATTTCCGGTGGTATAATTCGCCTTCAACATTATGGGTTGATGTCATTTTAGCGAGGCGGCTTACATCGGTACCCTGGTTCAGACAACGATTCAGACGAGTTACAGCAATACCTCTGGGGAAAGGGGTATTTATCGTCATTTCCCGTCATATCCTCTGAGCGTAAGCCTTTCATCCCCGTGTTTTTCTGTGTTAACAAGCCTTCGGGCACCCACTCTGAAGTAAGGAGAAAACCAAACACATGGCCGTAATGCTTCATTCCGGAACCGACCGACAACTTATGGCAGACAAGCGGGTTTTCAAGGACATCCCGAATCTGATCGACATTCAGTTAAAATCCTTCGAATGGTTCCTCCAACCGGGAAAAAATGCGAACGAACGCAAGAAGCAAGGGTTGCATGAGGTATTTCATGAAATCTTTCCCATTCAGGATTATGTGGGAAACCTGTGCCTGGAATATATCGACTACTCTTTGGGCTTGCCCATGTGCAAGAATTGTCCACAACTCAAGGTCAACAAGAAGTGCTTGTTTGACGATTGTAGTTTTCCTGAAAAGGAAGTGGAGATTGCTTTTATCGGCGACATGCCGTATCGAGTCAAACACTCTCCCGATCAATGTCGCAAGCGTGATTTAACCTATTCGATTCCGCTAAATATCCGGGTCCAGCTGATCATGCAGCAAACCGGCGAAGTGAAAGAGCAGGAAATTTTCCTGGTCAATCTGCCCTGTATGACCGAGCGCGGCACCTTCATTGTCAACGGCGCCGAGCGCGTTGTGGTCAGTCAGTTGCATCGTTCTCCCGGCGTGTATTTCAGTTTCACCCGGGCGAAGAAGACCTATTCCGCCAAGATCGTCCCCTATCGCGGCGCCTGGATGGAATTCGAATGCGACCTGATCAAGGACGCCGTTTTCGTTCGCCTTGATCGCAAGCGCAAGATCCCCATCACGACGTTTTTGCGCTCCATCGGGTTTGCCACGGACGAAGACATTGCCGAAACATTCGACAATAACGAAACCATTTTAAACTCCATCAAATTTGACAAGCAGGCCGTGAAGCGCAATGAAACTCCCGACAAGATTGCCAAAGCCGTCACGGACTCTCTGAAACTGGTGTTTTCCAAATTGCGTCAGGGTGATCTGTTCGTTGAAGAAAGCGCCCGCTCTCTGATTCGCAGCTTGTATTTCGATTCGAAAAAATACGATCTGGGCGATGTCGGCCGCTACAAGGTCGAGAAAAAGTTCCGCCTGGTCGATCGTCTGTCTGATCAGATTGCGTTTAAAGACATCATTGATCCCGCCACCGGAGCGATCCTGACCGAGGGCGGCACCAAAATTTCCAAAGCCATCACTCATCAGATTGAAGAAATGATGATGCCCGCCTTCATCAAAATGGAAGAATTCGCCCAGGGCTACCGGGTCATGTACAATCCCCCGTTCGCCACCGTCGATCTGAGAACCATTTCCAAAGACGGTCACGAAAAAGCTCTGTTGCCGCTGGTCGATCGCATTGCCTATGAAAGCGTCCTCGACCAGAAGACCGGCGAAATCGTCATCGAGCAAAACGCCGCCATCAATGAAGAAAGTATCAAACTTCTTCAGGGTATGGGCATCAACTTGGTCAAAGTCCGCAAGGACCGCATTCTCTGTCTCGAAGACATCATCGGCGTCATCCGGTATCTGATCGATCTGTCCAACGGCATCGGCCGCCTCGATGATATCGATCATCTTTCCAACCGTCGCATCCGCCGCTGCGGCGAGCTGTTGCAGAATCAGTTCCGCATTTCGCTGTCCCGCATGGAACGCGTCATCAAGGAACGCATGACGATTCACGATCTCGACAGCTATACGCCTCAATTACTGATCAACACCCGCCCGGTTTCCGCCGTGGTCGATGAGTTTTTCGGCAGTTCGCAGCTCTCCCAGTTCATGGATCAAACCAACCCTCTCGCCGAGCTGACGCACAAACGTCGTCTCTCCGCCCTCGGGCCAGGCGGTCTGAAGCGTGAACGCGCAGGCTTTGAAGTTCGCGACGTACATCCGACCCATGACGGCCGCATCTGCCCGATTGAAACGCCTGAAGGTCCGAACGCCGGTCTGATCGCCAGTTTGGCGGTGTATGCGAAAGTCGATGAATACGGCTTTATCACCACCCCGCTCTGCCGCGTCGCCGAAGACGGTTCGGTCAATCTGCGCGATCTTGACTATCTTGATGCCTACGAAGAAGATCGCTATGTGATCTGCCAGTCGGATATCAAGGTGACCGAAACCGGTGCCATCAATCAGGATGTCGTGCCGGTCAAATACTTCCGTGAAGATTACGAGTTCGAATACGTTGATCGCCGCGCCGTCGAGTATATCAAGTTCTCGCCGCTTCAGATGGTCAGCGTTGCCTCTGCCCTGATCCCGTTTCTGGAACACGATGACGCCAACCGCGCCCTGATGGGCACGAACATGCAGCGACAAGCCGTTCCGCTGATCGTGACCGAACCGCCGTTGATCGGCACGGGTCTCGAATCCCGCGCCGCCCATGATTCCGGCGCCATGGTTCTTTCCCGCTCCTCGGGCACCGTCGATTACATCGACGCGAACGTGATCCGGGTCAAACGCGCCAGCCGCCGCAAGGAAGACGAGAAAATTCCCGTCACCGAGCAGGCGTTCCGCAAAATCCAGGGTCGCAAGATCATGGATACGATCATCGATCCGTTGACCGGCGAAATCATCATCGAAGCGGGCATGGCTCTCGACATCACGTATCTGCACCGCGTCAGCTCCCTGCATAAAGAGATCCGTCTGCAGCAGGAATCGATCGACGAATACCACATGCAGAAGTTCATGCGTTCCAATCAGGGAACCTGCATCAATCAGAAACCCATCGTGCGGGTTGGCGACAAGGTCCGCCCCGGCAGCATTCTTGCCGACGGTCCGGCCACTTCGAACGGCGAACTGGCGCTCGGCCGGAACATCGTCGTGGCGTTCATGCCCTGGGAAGGCTACAACTTCGAAGACGCGATCATTCTTTCCGACCGAATGGTCAAAGAAGACATCTTCACGTCGGTCCACATTGAAGAATACGAAATCGATGCCCGCGACACCAAACTGGGTCCCGAAGAAATCACGCGCGACATCCCGAACGTCGGGGAAGAAGCACTCAAGAACCTTGACGCCAACGGGATTATCCGCATCGGCGCCGAAGTCGAATCCGGCGACATTCTGGTCGGCAAGGTCACCCCGAAGGGGGAGACCGAACTGACCGCTGAAGACAAGCTGCTGCGCGCCATTTTCGGAGAAAAAGCCCGCGAAGTCCGCAACACCTCTCTCGCCGTTCCTCACGGCGAAAAAGGCAAAGTGGTCGATGTCATGGTGTTCTCCCGCGACAACGGCGATGAACTGCAGTATGGCGTCAACAAGCTGGTCCGCGTTTTCGTGGCCCAGAAGCGCAAGATCACCGTTGGCGATAAAATGGCCGGACGTCACGGCAACAAGGGTGTTATCTCCAAGATCGTTCCGGGCGAAGACATGCCGTTCCTCGCGGATGGCCGTCCGATCGACATTATCCTCAACCCGCTCGGCGTTCCCTCTCGTATGAACGTCGGACAGGTGCTTGAAACTCACCTTGGCTGGGCTGCTCATCTGCAGAAAAAATCCTACGGCACCTCCATTTTCAACAATGGCCGCGAAATCAAAAACGAAGATTTCGTGCGCGACCAATTACGCGATGCCAATAAGAAAGACCCGTTGAAACTGGTGGATGAAGAAGGAAAAACGTGGCTTTTTGACGGCCGCACGGGTGAACGTTTCCATAAAAAGGTCATGGTCGGCATTATGTATATCCTGAAGCTGGCTCACCTGGTTGATGACAAAATGCATGCTCGTTCCACCGGGCCGTACAGCCTGGTCACCCAGCAACCCCTCGGCGGCAAAGCCCAGTTCGGCGGCCAGCGCTTCGGGGAAATGGAAGTGTGGGCCCTTGAAGCCTACGGTGCGGCGCATGTGCTACAGGAACTGCTGACGGTGAAATCGGATGACGTGGAAGGCCGCGTGCAGGTCTATGAAACCATCATCAAGGGTCGCACCATCATGAAACCCGGCATTCCCGAATCGTTCAAGGTGGTGGTTTCGGAACTTCAGAGTCTCGGTTTGCAGGTCGATCTCAAGAAGGATTCCAAGGAAGTTGCCTTGATTGAAGGCGGCGAGCGCGTCATGACCACCGAATCGGAAGGCGATTCCTGGGAAGGTGACGATGAAGAAGACCGTGAAGATGACGATCTGGTCACCGAGGAAAAAGACGACGACGATGATGACGACAGCAGTTCCGACGACGACGATATCGACGCCGAGTAAGCTCGGGCTTAAGCAAGAAGGAGGAAATTATCTGCCATGTTAGAAATGGATAAATTTGATGCCATTCAAATCAGTATCGCTTCTCCGGAAAAAATCCGTTCATGGTCTTATGGTGAAGTAAAGAAGCCCGAGACCATCAACTACCGGACGCACAAACCCGAACGTGATGGCCTCTTCTGCGAGCGCATCTTCGGCCCCCAAAAGGATTGGGAATGCTTCTGCGGCAAGTACAAGAGCATTCGCTACAAGGGGATCATCTGCGAGCGTTGTAACGTCGAGATCACCAAAGCTGCGGTTCGCCGCGAACGCATGGGCCACATCCAACTGGTCACTCCGGTTGCCCACATCTGGTATTCCAAGGGCAGCCCCAACTATATCGCCCTGCTGCTCGATGTCTCATCCCGCGATCTGGAAAAGGTTCTGTATTTCCAGAGCTATATCGTCATCGACCCGGGCAACCTGCCGCTTTCCAAGAAGCAATTGCTTTCTGAAGAAGGCGTGGGCGGGGAAATGGGGTATCGCGAACTGCGTGAAAAATACGGGGATATGTTCGTCGCCAAAATGGGTGCCGAAGCGGTCAAAGAGTTGTTGGCCGAAATCGATCTCAAGAAACTTGAAGGTGAACTGGTTTCCCAACTAAAAACCGCTACCGGCACTCGCAAAGTCCATCTGCTCAAACGCCTTGAACTGGTGCGCCAGTTCAGCGCTTCGATCAGCCGCCCCGAATGGATGATTCTGGATGTCGTCCCGGTCATTCCTCCCGATCTGCGCCCGATGGTGCAGCTCGACGGCGGCCGATTTGCCACCAGCGATCTGAACGATCTGTATCGCCGGGTCATTAACCGCAACAACCGCCTCAAAAGGCTGGTCAAGCTCATGGCCCCCGATATCATCATCAAGAACGAAAAACGCATGCTGCAGGAAGCCGTCAACGCCCTCATCGACAACGGCCGCCGCGGCAAGCTGGTCACCGGTCCGAACAACCGCCCGCTTAAATCCCTGACTGATATGCTCAAGGGCAAACAGGGTCGTTTCCGCCAGAACCTGCTGGGCAAGCGCGTCGACTACTCCGGCCGTTCGGTCATCGTCGTCGGTCCCTCGCTGAAGCTGCACCAGGCCGGTCTGCCCAAGAAAATGGCCCTCGAACTCTTCAAACCCTTCGTCATGCACCGCCTGGTTTCACGCGGGATCGCGCACAATATCAAGAGCGCCAAGAAGATGATCGAGCGTGAAAAGTTTGAAGTCTGGGATGTCCTCGAAGAAGTCATCCGGCATCATCCGATTCTGCTCAACCGCGCTCCAACCCTTCATCGCCTCGGCATTCAGGCTTTCGAGCCCGTGCTGATCGAAGGCAAGGCCATTCAGATTCACCCGCTGGTCTGCTCCGCCTACAATGCCGACTTTGACGGGGATCAGATGGCTGTTCACGTGCCGTTGCTGCTGGATGCCCAGATTGAAGCCCGCATGCTGATGCTGGCGAGCAACAATATTCTGAAGCCCGCCGACGGACTGCCGATCAGTCACCCGAGCCAGGATATGACGATCGGTCTGTTCTACCTCACCGTCGAACGTCCTGAAACCGTCGAACCCAAGCGCGAAGGTGACCGGCGCTACCCCACACGCGACCTCGAACTTCAGGAAGGCCAGAAATGGGAAGACGTGCTTCTGAGTCCCGGTCGTGTTCTTGATTTCAAATTGGCCGAGTCCCCGGTTGACGACGAAGGCAGTCTGATCCTTGACAAGCATGGAAATCCCGTATTGTATCCTGGTGCGCTCCTCGAATCCAAGGAAATAGTGGACAAGCTGAAGGGCAAAGGCGTCACGGTCCTCAAGGTTTTCCACCCCCCGGTTTTCCATAGCACGAGTGAAGCCATCAACGCCCACGAAACCGGCGGGTTCGATCTGCAGTTGCCGGTGTATATCCATCGCTCCGCCTTCAACGAGGAGCGCGTGGCCAATCTGCCGACTTCCAACAACTATATTCGCACCACGATCGGGCGCATTATCTTCAACAATGCCCTGCCGTCGACCTTCCCCTTCCAGAACGTTCATGTTCGCAAAGGGACTGTGTCAACCATTATTCGCCAGATCTTCGGCCTGTGTCCGCTCAGCACGGTCAGTGCAACCCTCGATCTCCTCAAGGAACTTGGCTTCCGCTTTGCCACGCTCTCCGGTCTCACGATATCCATCGTGGACATGGTAGATCCGCCGAAGAAAAAAGAGATCCTGGATCAGGCCGAACGCAAAGCCCAAAAGGTTCGCGAACGCTACGACCAGGGCCATATCACCCGTGACGAACGCAAACAGGAAGAAGTCAATATCTGGACGAAAGCCACGGAAGACGTTTCCGATGATCTGTTGCAGGCGTTTGAAACCCCCGCAAAAACCGGTGATTTCAACCCCGTCTACATGATGGCGTTCTCCGGAGCCCGCGGCAACATGCAACAGATTCGTCAGCTCGCCGCCATGCGCGGTCTGATGTCGAATCCGCGCGGCGACATTCTGGCCTTCCCGATCAAATCAAACTTCCGCGAAGGACTGAATCAGTCCGAGTATTTCATTTCGACCTACGGCGCCCGCAAAGGTCTGGTCGATACGGCGCTTCGCACCGCTGACTCCGGATACCTCACCCGCCGTCTCGTTGATGTTGCCCAGGACGTGGTCATCATGATCAAGGACTGCGGTACCAGCAACGGCATTGACGTCGCTCCCAACCGCCAGAACCGCACGTCCAATAACATCCTGATCGATGACATCATGGTCCCGATCCGCTACCGTATGACCGGACGCGTCCTGGCCAAGGCCATCTGTCATCCGGTCACCGGCGAAGAACTTACGGTGAAACTCAAAACCGGTGATGTGGTAAAACTCACTGCCGGCCTGTATTGCGATGATGATATCGCCCAGGAAATCGAGTCCAACTGTGAATTCCCGGTGGCCATTGAGAATCTGACCGATGGCATGATCAGCGCCGATCAGATCCTTGACCCGAAAACCAACCGCGTCATTCTGCGCCCGGACCGCCAGCTCAACACCTATGTCCTGGAACGCCTGTCCGAATCTTCGGTTCCTGAAATCAAGATTCGGGCTCATCTGATGACCCGTTCGCCGCTGACCTGCCGCGCCAAGAGCGGCATCTGTCAGACCTGCTACGGCGCCGATCTGGCCACGAACCAGGTCGTCGATGTCGGTGAAGCTGTCGGCATCATCGCGGCCCAGTCGATCGGTGAACCCGGAACGCAGCTGACGATGCGCACGTTCCACTTGGGCGGCGTCGCCCTGGCCCACCGCACGACGATCAAATCGCGCTCTGCCGGCACGGTTCGGTTTGACTTCCTCAAACTGGCCCGCGTTTCCGACCGCACGAAGTTTGAAATCGGTTCCGGCACGGAAACGTTCGACAAGAGCGATTTCGGGGCCAACATCCGCACTGTCGTTGTCGGTGGCTACATCCTCATTGAAGGCAAAGACGGCCGCAAAGATCGTGTTCACATTCCGGTCGGCGCTGAATCCAAGGTCGAAGACGGGCAGAAAGTCGGCCCGGGCAAAGATCTGGCCGAATACAATCCGAATAACGTCGTCTCCGGATACACCGGCGAAGTCATCTTCGAAGGCATTGAAACCAAGGACGGCATGGTCGTTTCGGAACACGGTATGCTGCAGATCCTGACCCAGGAATTCGATCCGGTCACCAAGGACTTCCACGTCGAAGAGTACAAGATCCCTCAGGGATCCACACTCAAGGTTGAAGACAGTGAAATCATTCACGCCGGGAACATCCTGGCTGAAATGTCCGCCGAACAGCACGCCGCGATCGCTCGCAGCGAAGGTCTCGCCAAGTTCGAAAACATCCGCATCAAAAACCGCCAGGTCATCAGCGACAACGGTATGGTCTTTATCTTCCCCGAAAAAAGCGAAGGGAAGCTCATGGAATACTCCCTTCCCAAAAGCGTTAAGGAAGCCAAAGACATTACCGCCAAGAATACCGGTATGGTTCTCAATGTGAAAAACGGTGACACCATCTCTCCGGGAGAACGCCTGCTGACCGTAATCACCGAAATCGACGGCCAGGTCGCTCTTTCCAGCAACAACACACAGATCACCGTTGCCAAAGACGGCATGGAAGAGTATGAGTTCAAAGGCGAAATGGCTGCGGCCATCGACGAGAACAAGAAATGCATCTCTCTGCTGGCCCCGATCTCCGGGGTTGTGCGGGTTATCAACGAAAAGAGCGCCGCGAACAAGACACTTGATCGCAAGCGCGTCATCGTGAAGAACGAAATCGAATACCTGGTGCCCAAGGGCGTCATTCTGCGCCCCAAAGAACACCTGAAGATCCCCAACGGCCAGGAAGTTACCGAAGGCAACGATCTGACCACCAAAATGACGGTTCAGGCCGAAATTGACGGGGTCGTCGAGATCCTTAACACCAAGTCCGAGCGGCGCGTGCATCTGATCGCCGACGATCTGTCGATGCTCAAAGGCGCAACTCTCGCCCGGGCCATGCTCAATCGTGAAACCGATGAAGTCTATGCCGCGAACACAGTCGAAATCGACGAAACGCTGTATGACATCATTCTGGAAAACCGCGGCAGTATTCGCGAGGTCTACATCGTTTCCGGCGAGCAGGAAGCCGTCAGCATCAAAGGCGAAGACCAGGTCCAACTGTATCCCGTTCCCCCCGGCGGCACCATCAAAGTCGAGGACGGACAACGGGTCAAGGCTGGCGATGTTCTGATCAACGATATCGATCCGATGACCAGCGAAATCAACGGCAAAGTCAATTACATCTACGGCTATAACAAAGTCATCTGCGAAGAAATCATCGAAAAGATCCTGGTGTATTCGGGCGTGGAATTCAGTTATCCTGCGGCTCTCAATCTCAAGTTCCCGCGCACCGTCGTCAAAGACGGCGAACTGACGATTTCCCCGATCCCGTTTGAAGAATACGCCAAAATGGACGATGAAGGAACCAGTGAACTTGGCATCCGCATCACTCAGCGGGTCAGCCGTGAAAAGAAATACAAGCTCACCAAGGAAATCGCCGCGAACATGGAAATCCTCGTGAAAGAAGGGGAAGGCGTGCGCGAAGGCCAGACCCTGGCGGTGCTCAAATGCCGCAACAGCGGTGTTGTGCTCCTGGAACGCAAGATCTCCAAGGAAGGCAAGACCCGCGCTGCCGTTGAAAACATCATCATCCAGCCCGGTGAAGCTCATCAGATCCTCGACGGTGCCGAACTCCGCATCGAAGACGGCGCCAAAGTCCGCAAGGGCGAGATTCTGGCGAAGTGGGGCCTGGCTGGCAAGAAAACCACCGACATCATTCAGGGTCTTCCCCGCGTGGCCGAGTTGTTCGAAGTGCGACGCCCGAAGAAAGAAGCGGTTCTTGCCGAAGAATCCGGCATCGTTCGCATCACCGGCAACTCCGTCTCTCTGATTGACCTGAACAACAACGAGCGGCCCGTCCGCGCCCAGCACGGTATCACCGGTCTGGTCGTTCATGACGGCGAATACATCGAAGCTGGCGATCCGATCACCGACGGCAAGATCTTCCCGAAAAAGCTGGTCAAGGTCGTGGGTCTGCAGCACGTCCGCCGCTATCTCGTCGATGAGATTCAGCGCGTGTATCGCGATCAGGGCGTTAACATCAACGATAAGCACATCGAAGTCATCATTCGGCAGATGCTACGCAAGGTCACCATCACGGATTCCGGTGCCTCCGACTTCCTGCAGAACGAAACCGTGCATGTCAAAGCCTTTGAAGAACGCGTTCACCAGCTGACTCATGCCAAGCGCAAACCGCCGGCGGGGATTCCGATGATCCAGGGAATCACCAAAGCCAGCTTGACCACCGACAGCTTCATCTCGGCCGCCTCCTTCCAGGAAACGACCCGCGTTCTGACCAAAGCCGCGATCCGCTCCAAGGTCGATCACCTCCGCGGTCTGAAGGAAAACCTCATCATCGGCAAGCTGATTCCTGCCGGCACCGGCATTTCGATCTTCAACCATATCAGCTTCAAGAACCTGCCCGCCGAGCCCGAGAAGACCGACGGAACCGCCTCTGAAGAACTCTTCATGGATGCCGAAGAAGCCAAGCTCGACGATCTCGAAAACGAACTCTTCCTCAAGAAGCAAGCCAACAAAGCAGTTGTCGATGCTGAAGACGAAGAAGTTGATGACGAGACTGAAGAAGCCGGAGAAGGCAAAACCAAGGAATA
>Ga0351954_1043_pt1:0-7500 | contig 12427 bp, 11 predicted proteins | sample BONcelT113001D13_FD_205813 | JGI IMG/M metagenome (GOLD analysis project Ga0351954, IMG submission 205813) | Enriched cells from coal bed in the Powder River Basin, Montana, United States - BONCAT cells T11 rep3 HSBNCT.T11.300.1.D13 ...
TCGGAAGAAGAGCGGGTTGCTGCCTCGAGTCTGGAGGACCGTCGTCGCGAGCTTTTTGCGATTGTGACCGAAATATCCCAGTACAATAACCGGTCGGCTGCTGCCTCCCGGAGACTGGGGTCTCTTCGGGAGCAGCTCGAAAGAAACCGTCGCGAAGGGGTCGTCCTTCACGAGAAGCATCATGAGGCAATGGGCGGGGCATCTGATCTGGATGTGAGGCATCGAGCCTTGACGCATGAGAAACAGGACCTGGATGCTCACTTGGCCGAACTCCGCATTCGCAATGACTCGCTGAGGAAAAATCTGGAAGAAGTGGAGCAAACCTATCATGCCGAGAGAGATCGGCTGCATAAAAACGCTTCACGCCTCCACTCACTCCAGGAATTGGAGGCCCAGTTTGCCGGTTACGGACGCGGGGTACGCTCGCTCTGCCTCGCCGAGCCGTTCAAAGGGCGTTTGCAGGGGGTTGTCGCTGATATTCTGGAGGTTCCCGAGGAGTACGAGGTGGCGTTGGAGGCAGCACTTGCCGACCGTTTGCAGTATGTGATCTGCACCGGTGAAAGGGAGGCGACGGATGCGCTTTCGTATCTAAAGGAAACCTCCGGGGGCCGTTGCAGCTTGATTCACCGAACGATAAAATTCCCCCAACTTCCGAACACTCCGGCAGGAGCGGAGCGCTTTCTTGACCGGATAACAGTTGGCGAAGAAAACCGTGGCATGGCCGAGACCCTTTTGGCACAGTGCTTTTTGGCCGAGAGTATTGGGTCTGCCCTGAGGCTCGCTGCAGCCAATCCCCAGCTGACTTTCGTAACGACGGCTGGCGATATGGTCAATGGGGGCGGTATTGTTCATGGTGGTTCCATGGAGGCTGCCCAGCAGGGGCTCATCCACAAAAAACGCCAGATCAAGGAGTTGACCGCTCTTGTAGACGGGCTCACCGTCAGCGTCGCAGGGTTGGAATCGGAACGGGAGCGCTTGCGCGGTGAGTTACGTGTAACCGATGACGGCATGAAAAACGCACGACAGGAGCTTCATCGGCTGGAAATCCAGTTAATCAATGCCGAAAAAGATCTGCAGCGTGTCCGGGAAGAACTGGTGAGAATCGAGGAACGGCTGGCGCTGAAAGAGCTGGAAGACAATCAGCTGCAGGAGGAACTCCAGATCCTTGAGGCGGAATTGGGAGTATCGAACCGCGAACGGGATCTTCACGAAACCAGGCGCGGCGCTGTTGAAGAAGAGTTAGCGGTCTTGAGGGCAGCACTGGAAAGCAGGCAACGGGAAATTGGAGATGCCAGGGAGGATCTTACTGCCCGCAAGATCAGGTTGGCAGCTCTTCGTGAGAAACGTGAGTCCGGCCGGCATACCGTGAAGCGGGTCGATGACAGTATTCGGGATCTCCAGGCACGGCAGCAGCGCCTCGAAATCGAGGTGCAAAGCGGAATTCGGGAAAGGCAGGTGCTTGCTGATGCACTTGCTAAAAGTGAGACTGAAGCGAAAGTATTACTCGAAAAACAGTGGCAGGCTGATGAGTCGTGCCGGGCGATCCGGGTACGGTATGAGCACGAAGCATCCCTTGTGCAAGAGAGTGAAGCCTCTCTGAAGCAACTGCGTGGTGCTGGTGATCAACTTACCCGGGAACTGGGAAACAAGAACCTCAAGCTGACCGAGATCGTGATGCTGCTGCGGAATCTCGAGGACACGGTTACCGAAAAGTACCGCTGTGAGATTTCCGATCTTGTTCCCCGCTATGGTGACCGGGAGTTCGACGAAGGTGAGATGCGTGCCCGCCAGGCTGAACTGCTGGGCCTGATCGAGAGCATCGGCGAGGTTAATCTTACGGCTATTGAAGAGTTTCGAGAGTTGGAGGAGAGATTTGAATTCCTCTCCGGCCAGAAATCGGATCTTGAAGAATCCCTCCACGGCCTGCAGCAGGCCATTCAGAGGATAAACAGGACGACACGGAAAAGGTTTCTCGATACTTTCACCCTGGTAAACGAAAAGTTTCAGGAGGTCTTTCCCCGGCTATTTTGTGGTGGCCGTGCCGAACTGAAACTGACGGACGAAGAGAATCTTCTGGAAACGGGAATTGACATCATCATTCAGCCACCGGGCAAAAAACTGCAGAATGTCAATTTGCTGTCCGGGGGAGAAAAGGCATTGACGGCGGTTGCGCTCATGTTTGCAATTTTTCTTATCAAGCCTGCGCCCTTTTGCCTTCTGGACGAGGTTGATGCCCCCCTGGATGAAGCGAACATCGGCAGGTTCAATGAAATGGTCCGGGAGATGAGTTCCTTTTCCCAGTTTATTATCATAACCCACAGCAAAGCGTCGATGGTAAACGCTGATAGCCTGTATGGGGTAACCATGGAGGAACCGGGAGTTTCGAAACTGGTATCAGTCAGGCTTCACTAGTTTCCATCCGGAAAGTCTCGGCAGGGACTGGGCTGGAACTTCCCCGAAGCCTCTCGTAATCGGTCGCCACCCGAGACACGGATCGGGTAACCTGCCGACTTCAGGAGCTTTCCTTGCTGTCGTTGTTGTGCCATGAAGCCGTACGAGAGACTCCGGGAAAGCCCCAGCCCAACGAGGGATACCACAATTTTGGAGTTTCCGGATGAAAACTCACTAACTGACTGCTGAGAGTACGGTTACTTCTGTTGCGCGAGGCTTCCGGATTTACTCGCAAAGTTAAGGAGGGTGTACTCGCAAAAAGTCGTCTTACCCGCGAAAGCGGGTATCCAGTGAAGTTGTAACTCACTGTAATTCCTGGATTCCCGTTTTCACGGGAATGACGGTACATCGTACATTTCAACATTTTGCGAAAGCATCAAGGAGAAGGTGTGCCTTTTAAATTCATAGTACAAGACCTGGTTCAATCGACGGTGGGTGCTACCGGAGCGATCCTGATAGATTGGGAAGGCGAGGCAGTGGAATTCTATTCCCCTGTTGCCAGTGAATTCGATATCAAGATCCTCGGTGCCCATCAAAATATTGTTTTCAGCCGTATTCGGGAGATCCGCCAAAGGGTTTCGTTGCAAAACGTCGACAATGTGGTTATTACTACCGATCAACAGCATTGTATTCTTGGGGCAGTTGGTGATGATTACACCCTGGTGACCGTCCTCGAGAGGAATGCCCTAGTTGGTCGGGCCCTCGTGAATGTGCAGCGAACCGTGAGGCTTCTGGAAAAGGAGATATATTAGAATGCCGGAAGAGAAGAAAGGTTTTTTCAAGAGTTTTGTTGAGAAATTTACCGGCACTACCACGCCCCCTCCCGATAATGGAGTGACTGACTCTCAAGAGCAGCAATCAAAACCGGGTTTTTTTGAAAGACTTAAGAAGGGGTTGAGCAAGACCCACGAAAGCCTGGTCGGCCGTATTGATACCTTGCTGCTTGGCAAAAAGAAGGTTGACGCCGAAACTCTGGAAGAATTGGAGGAAATCCTGATTACGGCCGATATTGGCCTCACTACAACCGTAGAACTTGTCAGGTCATTGGAGCAGCGGCTGAAAAGGAACGAACTGCAGGACGGGGAAGCGCTGAAGAGTGCCTTGAAGGAAGAGATGCTCACCCGTTTGGAAGCCACCGCCACCACCCTGGATACAGGCAGTTTTTCGCCATTTGTAATCATGGTCATCGGGGTAAATGGCGTGGGAAAAACCACCACGATTGGAAAACTTGCCAGCAAGTACAGTGCAGAGGGAAAGAAGGTATTACTGGTCGCGGCGGATACTTTTCGTGCTGCCGCGGTTGAGCAACTGGAAATCTGGGGACAGAGGGTCGGTATTGACGTGATTCGCCATAAGCATGGTGCCGATCCGGCAGCCGTTGTCTTTGATGGATGCAAGGCAGCTGTTGCCCGCCGTGCTGACATTCTTATTGTCGATACGGCCGGCAGGCTGCATACCAAGGTCAATCTGATGGAAGAACTGAAAAAGATTCGCCGTGTCATTGGACGGGAGGTCCCGGGAGGTCCCCATGAAACTTTACTCGTCCTTGATGCTTCAACCGGACAAAATGCCTTGTCCCAGGCAAAAGTCTTCAAAGAAGCGGCCGATGTGACGGGCATCGCCCTGACAAAACTCGACGGGACTGCCAAGGGAGGGATCATTGTTGCTATTTGTAGTGAATTTAAAATACCGGTCAGGTATATTGGCATAGGTGAAGGAGTTGAGGACTTGCGAGAGTTCGATCCGGAACAGTTTGTGCAGGCACTTTTCTGATAATACTATTGACTTTTGGCCGTTTATGCACTAGGATGCGCCAAATTAAGGATGTTTTATGGATGCAGAACTTTTTGATGCCCTTGAAGGCAAAATTGAATCTCTTTTGCGGGAATTTACCTCAATAAAGCAGGAGAATGCTCTGCTCAGAGAGGAAAATCAGCAACTACTGAAAGAGCGCGATGTTTTTAAATCCCGGATTGACGCTATACTGAAGAAGATGGAAGGGGTTTAGCCCTGTGAGCTCTTTACACCGCGTCAAGGTGTTTGGACGGGAAGTGCAGGTTCGAAGCTCAGCGTCAGCTGCAGAGGTGAGGGAAGTCGAGTCGTATGTAAACGATACGATTGCGCACGTGCAGACTTCGCTGAAAACCACTGATTTTCAAATTCTGGCCATTATGGCTCTGTTAAATATCGCAGAATCCTTTCTTCTACAATCCCGGGAGTGTTCGCAGCAAGAACATTTCGTACGCGACAAGGTTTCGCGTTTGACTCAACATATAGATGAAGCAGTGCTGCATGAATAGCAAGAAAGGTCTCTTCAGGGAGATTTGTTCAATATATAGAAATAGATTGAATGATCCGAATACGGGTTGGAAGTTTTTGTGCTACCTCGGAGGAGGTCTGCTGTATACCAGAGCCTGCTTCGTTTGCTGATAAGTTACCCTCTCACGATTGCCAGTTGAAAGGTTCAGAGTCGCTATATTTCTCAACTTTCTTATACGAGAATCTGCCGGTCAAGCGGCTGTAACTTCATTAGCTTCCCGTTTTTCCTCCATCCCCTTCTCTTTCTTATCCCGAGAGCCAATCTTCTTTTGTCCCCTTTCTTGTTGCAGTGCCCACGAGCACCCTTGATGGTTTTAACGCAGGAGCAGTACTCATGCCGAAGCGAAGTATCAGGCGCAGTATGCTTGCACAGCGCAAATCTCTTTCTCCCGAGGAGGTTGGTTCTGCGAGCCTGCGTATTCAGAACACTTTTCTGGAAACCGATAACTATAGATGTGCCCGGAGCATTCTTGTATATTCTCCGACTCATCATGAGGTTGATACGGGATTGATTGTGCGCTGTGCGTTGAATTCCGGCAAGAAGGTTTCATTTCCACGAGTTGTTGGTGACGAAATGTTTTTTTGTAGCGTGCAGGACCCCTCTTCCCTGAAAAAGGGGGCCTTCGGAATTCTGGAACCCTGTGCGTCAGGAGAGGTTTTTGCCCCGGAAGAGGCAGATGTGCTTGTTGTGCCGGGAGTTGCCTTTGATCTGAATGGGCACCGGATCGGATACGGAAAAGGGTATTATGACAAAACACTTCATCGACTGGAGGGGCATGGCAAGCTGGTCGGACTCTGTTATGATTTTCAGTTGGTTGATGAGATCCTCAACGAGTCCCATGATGTGAAAATGGATCTGATTGTCACCGAAAAGAGGATTGTGTATCCTTAGACATCTTCGATAACGAATTCGTACCGTTCGGATGTGGCTTTGAAATCACAGGTTTGTCCTGAAGGCAGGGCGTCTGTGCTATCCGAGGGTAGGAATTATACATAGAAAGGGAGGAAAAACCTGTGGAACTCCAATATGTCATATTGTTAATAGTTGCAGCTGGGGCCGGTTTTATTGCCGGGAATCTCCTGCGAAAAAAGCTTTCCGGATCAATGGTAGCCAACGCCGAGGACACGGCGGAACGGATACTCGAAGATGCGAAACGGCAATCCGAAACAATTCTGAAAGAAGCCAGCCTGCAAGCTAAAGATGCAGTTTATCAGGCAAAAGCCGAGTTTGAACGGGAATCAAAGGATAAACGCAGGGACCTGCAATCACTTGAAAGAAGGATTCAGCAGAAGGAAGAGAATCTCGATAAAAAAGTGCTTCTTTTTGATCAGCGGGATGCGGAATTTTTTAAGAAGGAGCAGAGTTATAATTCCCGGGAACAGGCACTTGCTCAGAAGGAAGACAAGCTCAATCAAATGATAGAAGAGGAGCGGAAAAACCTTGAGAAGATTTCCGGGTTAACCTCCGAAGAGGCCAAAAAAGTTCTCATGGAAGCCCTTGAGAATGAGGCAAAGGTTGATGCTGCCAAGCGAATCAAGGCTATTGAAGAAGAGGCGCGAGAGACTGCTGATAAAAAATCCAAAGAGATACTTTCCCTTGCCATACAGAGATATGCCGGGGAGTACGTGTCGGAAAAAACGGTCTCGGTTGTTGCTCTTCCTTCCGATGAAATGAAGGGTCGCATTATCGGTCGGGAAGGGCGGAATATCCGAGCTCTGGAAGCAGCGACCGGAATCGATCTGATCATCGATGATACTCCGGAAGCCGTGATCCTTTCGGGATTCAATCCCATTCGCCGAGAAATTGCCAAACTCTCTCTCGAGAAACTTATTGCAGATGGTCGCATCCATCCCGGTCGGATCGAAGAGGTTGTTGCGAAGTCAACCGAGGAGGTCGAACAGGCAATCAAGGAAGCGGGAGAGCAAGCCGCCTTCGATTTGGGTGTGTTCGGCATTCATCCTGACATACTGAAGCTGATCGGGCGCCTGAAGTACCGAACCTCGTACAGCCAGAATGTCTATCAGCATTCCCTTGAAGTGGCATTTTTGTGCGGAATTATGGCAGAAGAGCTGGGTGTCAACGTCAAGCAGGCCAAGCGTGCCGGCCTTCTTCACGACCTCGGAAAAGCCGTTGACCACGAGGTCGAGGGTTCTCATGCCGTAATCGGTGCCGATTTGGCCAGAAAATATGGTGAATCTCCGAAGATCGTCCATGCCATTATGGCACACCATGAGGACGAGAAGCCTGCAACCGTGCTTGCTGTCTTGGTTCAGGCGGCAGATGCTCTTTCCGGGGCGAGACCCGGGGCACGTCGTGAGATGATGGAAACCTATGTGAAGCGCCTTGAAGATCTCGAGAAAATTGCCACCTCATTCCGCGGAGTTACCACCTCTTTTGCGATACAGGCCGGCCGTGAAATCAGGGTGATGGTATCCAGCGAGGATGTCAATGATGAGCGGGCGGTAGTGCTTGCCAGGGATATAGCAAAAAAGATCGAGGCAGAAATGACCTATCCCGGCCAGATAAAGGTAAACGTGATACGGGAAACGAGAGCGATAGAATATGCCCGTTAAGGTATTATTTATTGCGGATATCGTCGGGAAACCCGGCCGGCAGGCAGTCTCGCAGGAGCTCCATCGTCTGGTTGACCGCTATACGATAGATCTTGTCATTGCGAATTGCGAAAATGCCGCCGGTGGTTTCGGAATTACCGAGGAGACGGCAAAAGA
>Ga0351954_1044_pt1 | contig 12399 bp, 8 predicted proteins | sample BONcelT113001D13_FD_205813 | JGI IMG/M metagenome (GOLD analysis project Ga0351954, IMG submission 205813) | Enriched cells from coal bed in the Powder River Basin, Montana, United States - BONCAT cells T11 rep3 HSBNCT.T11.300.1.D13 ...
GTGGCGAGCGCTGCGGCCTGGCCCGTGGTCATCTGCACCACCGAGCCGTCCTGGGCGATTTCAAGGCTGCCGAAGCCGCTGATGGGGTCGGAGTTGGTGGCGAAGTTGAGGTTGCCGTAGGCCCGGATGGCGTCGCCGCCGTCCAGGGTCATGTTCTTCTGGACGTCCAGGTCGCCAGTGCGGAACACGAAGATGTCGTTTCCCCCGCCGCCCGAGAGCAGGTCCGCGCCCTTGCCGCCCTCGATGACGTTGGTTCCGGTGTCCCCAAAAATCATGTCAGCGTGGTCGGAGCCGATGACGTTCTGGATGTTGGTCAGGGAATCCTGGCCGCCTGAACCGTCTGTGGCGCAGCCGTCGCTCAGGGCCACCTCCACGCCCGCAGTCTCATTGGCGTAGCTCACGGTGTTGGCGCCCGCGCCGCCGTTGAGCACGTCGTCGCCCGCGCCGCCGATGAGGGTGTCGTCGCCCAGGCCGCCGTCCAGGGTGTCGTTCCCCGCGCCGCCGGACAGCGTGTCGTCGCCCAGGCCGCCCAGGATGGAGTCGTCCCCGGCTCCGCCGTAGATGGCGTCGTTGCCCGCTCCGCCCACGATGATGAAGCGGCCCGCCGCGCCAACCAGGGAGCCGTCGAAGAGCAGGCTGTGCGAGCTGGTGAGGGCGCTGGCGTCGATGCTGATCATGCCGCCCACGTCGGCCCAGTCGCTTGCGGAATAGGAGGACGGGAAGCGGATGTCCGTGTCGGCGTCGCCCAGGACCACGTTTTCCACGCCCCTGGTGGTGTCCAGGTCGTTGGTTCCGGCGCCGTTGTCGGTAAAATAGAGGGTGTCGATGCCTGTGCCGCCCTGGATGGTGTCCAGGCCGTCGGTGTTGTTCAGGGCCGTGCCCATGAAGAAGGCGTCGTTGCCCGCACCGCCGTTCAGGTTGTCCAGGCCGATGCCGGAATCGAGGATGTCCGCGCCGTCGCCGCCGGTGATGACGTCGTTGCCGTTGCCTCCGAACAGGTGGTCATTTCCGGCCCCGCCGTCGATGGTGTCGTTGCCGCACAGGCCCTCGATGCGGTCGTTGCCCGGGCCGCCCTGCAGGTTGTTGGCGCTCGCGCTGCCGATGATGGTGTCGTTCGAGCTGCCGCCCACCACGTTGACGATGGAGGAATCGAAGGTGACGGACTGGTGACTGCCTGGATCGAAGTAGTAGCCCATGGACAGGTCGACGGAGAGGGGGGCGGTCAGGGCCGAGAGGTTCAGGGTGGTGTTGTCCTGCGGATCGCCGCCGGGCACGGTGTCGGCGGGCGGTGGCGGCGGCGGAGTGATGACTTGCTGCGCCAGTTCGGAGATGATGGGCGGAGTGGGACCCGTGCCGCCCTGGCCGTCGCCGCCCGCAGGCGGGGTCACGGTGATGACTGTGGTGGTGTTGCCGCTGGAGTCCGTGCTGGTGGAGAAGCTGATGATGGAGCCGGGGTTCAGCTGCATGCTGCTCTGCTGATTGGCCGCGTTCTGGGCGTCCTGCGCGGCCTGGGCCGCAGCCTGGGCCTGCTGGGCCAGTATCAGGGCCTGCTGGGCCGCGAAGGCCTCGGCCTGGGCCTTTGCCGCCGCTTCCGCCGCCGCCTTTGCCGCCGCCTCGGCCTTTGCCGCCGCTTCCGCCGCCGCCTTTGCCGCCGCCTCGGCCGCCGCCTGGGCCTCGGGATCGCCGCTGGCTTCGGCTTCCGCCGCCGCCTGGGCCGCAGCCTCCGCCGCGGCCTTGGCCGCCTCTGCCGCCGCCGCCGCTTCCTGGGCCTCGGCCGTGGCCTTGTTGGCCGCGTTCTGCGCCTCTTGCACGGCGGGGTTGTTCTGTCCCTGGCCCTGCGGGGTCAGGGTGTCCTGGGGCACGCCCTGTTGCAAGCCTGTTTCTGTAAGTGCCTGGAAGTATTTGTATTCCTGTGGCGTCATGACCATGACTGGCCCGGCGCCGAACTTGCCCACCTCGACCTTCACGCCGGCCTGGGACAGCACCTGGAAGGCGCCGCCGCCCAGGGGCTGCACGATGACGGGCTTGCCGTCGAAGACCATGACCAGGTGGCTTTCGCTGGCGTCGGTCTGGTCCACTCCGGGCACGGTGTGCGCCGTCTCCGTGCCGCGGATGCCGATGGTGGCCAGCGGGCTCTGCATCTTGAAGGATTCGGGGTTCTGCTTGACGATCTCGCCCGTGACGGCGCGGAAGGTGCCCTGGGCCATCTTGAACAGCGCCTGGCCCGAGCCCTTTCCCGCATCGAATACGTACTGGTCCAGGCTCACCTTGGAGCCTTCGCCCACGTTCAGCACGGTCTTGTCGAGGAACTGGATGGAGCCGCCCGAGCCCTTGGCCGTGGCCAGGGTGTCGCCCTTGAACACCGGGCTGCCCACGGACAGGGTGCGCGAACCCTCAGGCCCGACCGCCGAAACCTGTCCCTGGATCGCCTTTGCTGAGCCTATTTCCTGCGCCATGGGGCACTCTCCTCGCGTAAAATGAGGGTCGCAGGCGCGTGTGTTCCGGCGGGGAGCCCGATTACGGCGAACGCGCCTGTCCTGATGCTACTTAATAATACACGCGTAGCAGGGACGCAAGGCGGTGTCAACGCGCGGCGAAAATCTGGGCGGCGGGGTCGGCTAGCTTTTCGGCTTTGATTTGTTCGCCTTCTTGCTGCTCTTCGTCGTTTTTGTCGGCGCGGCCTTGGAGGACTTTTTCGCGGTTTCCTTCGCCGGGGAGATTTTTTTTCCGTCCTTCTTGCCTTTGTCCTTTGCCTTGAGCTGCTGCGTGCCCTTCTTTTCGGTCTTGGCCTTGATCTTTTTGGCCGAAGCCTTGCTCTGGGGCAGCGACTGATACAGCGGGGCCTTGCCGATGCCCAGGAAGCCGGGATGGACGCCGAGTTCGCCAGCGGTCTGGCCCCAGGGCTTGCCGTCCTTGCGCAGGCTCTCCACCTGCGCCGGGCTGACGCCGGCCACATGGGCCAGGGCTTCAACGCGGGTGCGCTCCAGCCGCTCGTCCGAGGCCTTGGCCGCCTCCTCGGCCTGCTGGGCGGCCTCGCGGCCGTTTTTGCGGGCCTTCCAGGCCTCGTTGCGCAGGCGTGTGTTTTCTTCCAGCACGGCGTCCATGCGGCGTAGCACCGGGTCGTCGCTCACGGCCTGGGCAGGGTCGGGCATGAGGAACAGCGCGCAGGCCAGGGCCGCAGCCCCGGCAAGGCGGGCAAGACTCTTCAGGATCAAATGGACGCGCCGCCCCCGGAGGAGCGCCGGTGCGTCGTGATGCGCGGCTGGGGTGGGCCGGGGTGATGCCGTCATGCTTTCTCTCCGCTTGCTGCGCCGGGGAGGTTCCGGCGTGAATGGGTTCATCGGGTTCATGCCGCGTTTCAGGCGGGGTCGGCGCTCGTCGGCCGTCTGCGTGCGGCGGCGGCCAGGGCCAGGGCCAGGGCTGCGGCCGTGGCCGGGATGTGCAGCACCGGGGTCAGGGACGCACAGACGGTCAGTGCGACCAGCAGGCCGAGGCCGCAGCGCGTGCCGCCGCGCAGGGCGCAGCAGCCCGCCGCCGCCAGCACCGCCAGCGGCCCGCCCGCTCCCCAGGCGGCCAGAAGCCGCAGGCCCGAGGAGGGGATGTTGAACACGGACACGGGCAGGCCCTGGGACTCGTCATCCCAGAGCAGGCCTTGAAAATCGGGCATGGCCAGGGCCAGGGGCACGTCCAGAGCCAGCCCCTTGAGGTAGCCCCAAGGCTCCTGGTCCAGGGCCTCGATGGTGGCGGCCAGATACCAGCTCAGCCCCAGATCGTCGCCGCCGTCCAGGCTTGGCAGGGGCAGGGCCAGGGTCATCCAGGCCGCCAGGGCGCAGCCCGTGGCCAGGGCCAGGCGGTGCCGGAAGGGGCCGCGCTCCAGCGCAAGGCAGATGAGAGCGCCAGCGGCCAGTCCGGGCCGGGAGAAGGTGGCCAGCAGGCCAGCAATGATGAGCCAGCGCGCCAGGCGCGGCTGGCCGGGCGCGGCCTCGTCGTCCAGGGTGGCGGCAAGCCCAAGGCAGAGCAGGAAGGCCAGGATGTCCGCCGTGCCCGCCGCCTCGCCGAACAGGTAGCCGCCGCCAAGCACCAGGCTGTGGGCCATGATGGCCGTGAGCAGGAAGTCGAGCACCACCAGCGCGCCCAGGGCCGCCCCGGCCAGGGCCAGGGAGCCGCGCTCCGGCGCGCCAAAACTCACCGCCCACAGAGCCGCGAAAAAGGCCAGGGCGGGCAGGCGCAGCTCGTCCAGCAGCGGGGCCAGGTCCACGAGCAGCGGCGGGAGCTGCAGGAAGAGCAGACAGGCGGCCACGCCCATGCCCAGCGCCAGGGCGGCCACGGGCCAGGGCGGGCGCTCTTGGCGTCGGCGTTCCCTGGCCGTCTGGTACAGCAGGACCAGAAGCGCCACTCCGGAGAGCGCGAGCCAGGGCGCGAACCCGCGCGGGCCGAAGAGCTGAAACAGCTCGTCCTGCCCGGTGAGCTTTCCGGCCAGAATGGCGCAGGGGGCCGCCACAAAGGCCACGAAAAAGGGCAGCGCGGAAAAGAGCGTCGCGGGGCGAAGTATCATGGCTGGCCTTTGCGCCGGGCCGGGGCATGGATTGGGTGCTGCATGGGCCTCATCCGGGGAGGTGTCCCCGAAGGGGCTCATAGCGCGTCCTGGGCTCGGGGTAAAGGGCGCCGCCCACCGCGCCGCCCGGTTTTAGAGCTCCACCTGGGTGCCCAGCTCCACCACGCGCCCAGGGGGGATGCCGAAGAAGGTCGTGGCGTTCCAGGCGTTGCGCGACATATAGGCGAAGAGGCTCTTGCGCCAGCGCAGCATCTTGGACGGCCCGCTGGTGAGCAGGCTCTCGCGGCCCAGGTAGAAGCTTGCGCTCTGCATATCGACCACCAGGCCGTGGGTCTTGGCCAGGCGCAGCAGCTCCGGCACGCTGGGCGTCTGCATGAAGCCGTAGCGGGCGATGATGCGGAAGAAGCCGTGGCCCAGGCTGGTGACCGTGAGCCGGTCCTTGGCGGGCACGTAGGGGATGTCCGAGGAGCCGATGGACAAAAGCAGCACCTGTTCGTGCAGCACCTTGTTGTGCTTGTAGTGGTGCAAGAGGGTGATGGGCGTGCCCGTGGGCGACACGGACATGAACACCCCTGTGCCCGGGATGCGCACGGGCGGCTTGCCCGCCACCAGGCTGTTCAGGAACAGGTCGATGGGCAGGCCCATGGCCTTGAACTGCTTGCCGAGTGCGGCCTTGCCGTCGCGCCAGGTGGCCATGGCGAGCATGATGAGCGCGGCCACGGTAAGGGTGAACCAGCCGCCGTCGGCGATCTTGAGCAGGTTGGAGCCCAGAAAGCTCAGGTCGAAGACCAGGAACAGGCAGACCAGCGGCAGGGCCTTCCACAGGGACCAGCCCCAGAGCATGCGCGCGATGAAGAAGAAGAACAGCGAGGAGATGGTCATGTCGATGGTGACGGCGATGCCATAGGCTGCGGCCAGGCCGCTGGAGCTCCGGAAGGCCAGCACCAGGCCCAGGCAGGCGAACATCATGGCGTTGTTCACCCCGGGCAGGTAGATCTGGCCCTTGGTCTCCGCGCTGGTGTTCACGATGCGGATGCGCGGGCAGTAGCCCAGCTGCACGGCCTGCTGGGTGAGGGAGTACACGCCGGAGATCATGGCCTGGGAGGCGATGACCGTGGCCAGGGTGGCCAGGGCGACCATGGGGTAGAGCAGCGCGCCGGGCACCAGGCCGTAGAAGGGGTTGAAGGCCAGGTCCGGATTTGCGAGCAGCAGCGCGCCCTGGCCGAAGTAGTTGAGCATGAGCGCGGGCAGGACCATGGCGCACCAGGACAGGCGGATGGGTTTGCGGCCAAAGTGGCCCATGTCGGCGTAGAGCGCCTCGCCGCCGGTGATGCACAAGATGACCGAGCCCAGCACGATCATGCCGTGCAGATGGTTGGTGGCGAAGAAAAGCACCGCGTAATAGGGGTTGAGCGCGGCCAGGATCGCGGGCTGCCGGATGACCGCCGCAAGGCCCAGGACGGCCAGTGTGACGAACCAGACGACCATGACCGGGCCGAAGATTGTGCCGATGCGCGCTGTGCCGTGCTTCTGCACCATGAACAGGCTGATGAGCACCACGCAGGTGCCCGGCACGATGAACGGTTGCGCGGCGTCCGTGGCCACGCCCAGGCCCTCCATGGCCGAGAGCACGGAGATGGCCGGAGTGATGATGCCATCGCCATAGAGCAGCGCGGCCCCGAAGATGGCCATGAACACGAAGATGGCCTTGCTCCCCTTGGAGGTCGTCTCGCTTCTGGAGTTCAAAAGCGAGAGCAGGGCGAACACGCCGCCCTCGCCCTTGTTGTCGGCCCGGAGCATGAAGATGACGTATTTGACGCTGACCACGATGATGAGCGACCAGAGGATGAGCGAGAGCACGCCCATGATGTTCACGCTGGTGAGCGGCACCGCATGGGGGCCGTGGAAGCACTCCTTCACCGCGTACAGCGGGCTGGTGCCGATGTCGCCGTAGACAACGCCCAGCGCCGCCAGGGCCAGGCCCAGGGTGCGGCCCGGCGCTTGGCCGGGCGCGTGGGGACCGTGGCCGCCGCCATTGCCGCCGCCATTGCCGCCGCCGGGGGCGGGAGGACTCTGCGGGGAAACGGACGCGTCGGCGTCGCCTTTGTAAGCTTCGGGGGCGGTGGGGTCGGCTCCAGGAGTGGAATCAGACGGCATGAAAAAACCTCCAAACTGGTGCGTGCGGGATGGCCCCGTTGTACCGGAGGTCTTCCCCTTCGATGCCTGCGAGGTTAGCTGACGGGCTCGGACCGAAAGGTGTCCTAAGCCGGGTGTCCGGCGATGCGCCCCAAGGGAGTGGGTCCCCCGCTTTCGGAAAGATGTTCCCCGAAATTTGGCAACCCGCTGTGTACCTGGGGTTTGAAGAAGGTGTCAAGGCAAGCCCTCCGGCAGCACCGCAGCACTGCCGGAGGGTTTATGTGAGGGGGCCGATCGGCTAGAGCTCCACCTGGGCGCCCAACTCCACCACGCGTCCGGGCGGAATGCCGAAAAAGGTCGTTGCGTTCCAGGCGTTGCGCGACATGAAAGCGAAGAGGCTCTTGCGCCAGCGCAGCATTCTGGACGGCCCGCTGGTGAGCAGGCTCTCGCGGCCCAGGTAGAAGCTGGCGCTGTTCATCTCCACCACCAGGCCGTGGGTCTTGGCCAGGCGCAGCAGCTCCGGCACGCTGGGCGTCTGCATGAAGCCGTAGCGGGCGATGATGCGGAAGAAGCCGTGGCCCAGGCTGGTGACCGTGAGCCGGTCCTTGGCGGGCACGTAGGGGATGTCCGAGGAGCCGATGGACAAAAGCAGGACCTGCTCGTGCAGCACCTTGTTGTGCTTGTAGTGGTGCAAGAGGGTGATGGGCGTGCCCGTGGGCGACACGGACATGAACACCCCGGTGCCCGGGATGCGCACGGGCGGCTTGCCCGCCACCAGGCTGTTCAGGAACAGGTCGAAGGGCAGGCCCATGGCCTTGAACTGCTTGCCGAGTGCGGCCTTGCCGTCGCGCCAAGTCACCATGGCGGTCATGATGAGCGCGGCCACGGTGAGGGTGAACCAGCCGCCGTCGGCGATCTTGAGCAGGTTGGAGCCCAGGAAGGCCACGTCGAAGACCAGGAACAGCGCGATGACCGGGGCGGTCTTCCACAAAGGCCAGCGCCACAGGGAATGCACCACGGAGAAGAAGATGATCGAGGTGATGGCCATGGTGGCTGTGACCGCGATGCCGTAGGCCCCGGCCAGGCCGCTGGAGCTTTTGAAGGCCAGCACCAGGCCCAGGCAGGCGAACATCATGGCCTTGTTCACCCCTGGCAGGTAGATCTGGCCCTTGGTCTCCGCGCTGGTGTTCACGATGCGGATGCGCGGGCAGTAGCCCAGCTGCACGGCCTGCTGGGTGAGGGAGTACACGCCGGAGATCATGGCCTGGGAGGCGATGACCGTGGCCAGGGTGGCCAGGGCGACCATGGGATAGAGCAGCGCGCCGGGCACCAGGCCGTAGAAGGGGTTGAAGGCCAAGTCGGGTCTGGAAAGCAGCAGCGCGCCCTGGCCGAAGTAGTTGAGCAGGAGTGCGGGCAGGACCATGACGTACCAGGACAGGCGGATGGGCCGGTGGCCGAAGTGGCCCATGTCGGCGTAAAGCGCCTCGCCGCCGGTGATGCAGAGCACCACCGAGCCCAGCACCACCATTCCGTACAGGCGGTTTTCGGCGAAGAAGCGCACGGCGTGGACCGGGTTCAGGGCGGCGAGCACCTCTGGTCGCTGGATGATTGCCGCAAGGCCCAGGGCGGCCAGGGTGAGGAACCAGACGATCATGACCGGACCGAAGATTTTGCCGATGCGCGCCGTGCCGTGCTTCTGCACCATGAACAGGCTGATGAGCACCGCGCAGGTGCCCGGCACGATGAACGGCTCCAGGGCGTTGGTGGCCACGCCCAGGCCCTCCATGGCCGAGAGCACGGAGATTGCCGGGGTGATGATGCCGTCGCCGTAAAGCAGCGCGGCCCCGAAGATGGCCGAGGCGGTGAGCAGGGCGTGGCTTTTCTTGCCCGTGCCGGTGATCAGCGGCTTCACCAGGGCCAGCAGGGCGAAGATACCGCCTTCGCCCTTGTTGTCCGCGCGCATGACGAACATGACATACTTGAGGCTGACCACGACGAACAGCGACCAGGCGATGAGCGAGAGCACGCCCATGATGTTCACGCTTGAGAGCGTCACGGCGTGGGGGCCGTGGAAGCACTCCTTCACCGCGTACAGCGGGCTGGTGCCGATGTCGCCGTAGACAACGCCCAGCGCCGCCAGGGCCAGGCCCAGGGTGCGGGCCTGGGCGGGGACTTCGGGTTTGGATGCATCGGGAGCGGGTGCGTCTGGCTCGGGGGCAACAGCACATGGAGGCCGCGCAGCGGCCTGTTGGGAAGCGGACATGGATATACCTCCGGTACGAGTGGATACGGGGGATGGCCCCGTTGTACCGGAGGTCTTCCCCTTCGACGCCTGCGAGGTTAGCTGACGGGCTCGGACCGAAAGGTGTCCTACGCCGGGTGTCCGGCGATGCGCCCCAAGGGAGTGGGTCCCCCGCTCCCGGGAATCGTCCCGGGATTCGGCAAAGTCCGCACTACTCCCGGTGTATCAGGGAGTCAAGGGCGGCCTTGTTGCCAAAACGGGCGAGAACAGGATAGGCTGACAAGAATGCAGACTCCGGGAAATACTTGCCCGTCGGGCTGGCTGGAGTTATGCGGGTACGCAATTTGCAAAGTTACGAGCCGTGGAGAAGTGTTCCCGGCTCGGCTTGAGCCCTGGGAGGCTTTTTATGACCAGTATGCAGGAAGTCCTTGTCATCGTTGTTATTGGTTTGCTCCTGTTCAACTGGCGCAAGCTGCCGGACATCGCCAGCAGCTTCGGCAAGGCGCTGACAAGCTTCAAGCGCGGCCTCTCCGAGCCAGAGGAAGTGGACCTGAACGAGAAGAAGAAGGACAAGGACACGGACTCCGGCGAGACACCGCCAAAGGCCTGACGCCCGAAAGAAGGGCGTTGGAACGTGGCCGCCGCCGCATAAGGGAAATACATGTTTGCGATCATCGGCCTCATCGTCGTCATGGGCTCCGTCATCGGCGGGTACGTTTTTGCGGGCGGCAACGTGCACGTGCTGTGGCAGCCAGCGGAAGTGATCATCATCATGGGCTCGGGCATCGGCTCCCTCATCGTGGCCTCGCCGATGAAGGTCAACGTGGCCATCGGCAAGAACCTGATGAGCGTTTTTCTGGGCAAGCCCAAGAGCAAGAAAGACTACACAGACATTCTGCTGGTGCTGTTCGACCTGCTCTCGCTGGCCCGGCGCGAAGGCGTCATCGCCCTTGAGGCGCACGTGAACAAGCCTGACGCCAGCGCCATCTTCACCAACCGGCCCTCGGTGCTCAAAAACCACCACGTCCTCGACTTCATCTGCGACAACTTCAAGGCCTACACCGCGGCCAGCATGGAGCCGCACGAGTTTGAGGCGCTCATGGACATCGACATCGAGGCCCACCACGAGGACGCTGTGCAGGCCCCCAACAACCTGAACCGCCTTGCCGACGCCTTCCCGGCGCTTGGCATCGTGGCGGCGGTCATGGGCGTGGTGCTCACCATGGGCAAGCTCTCCGAGCCGCCCGAGGTGCTGGGCCACTCCATCGGCGCGGCCCTTGTGGGCACCTTTCTTGGCGTGCTTCTGTCTTACGGCGTGGCCGGTCCCTTGGCCGCCGTCATGGGAACGATGGTGCATGAGATCACCATTCAGTTGAACGTGGTCAAGGCGGCCATGAACGCCTTCGCCATGGGCTGGCCCCCGGCCATGGCCCTTGAAAGCGCCCGGCGGGCCATTCCGGCCGCCGACCGACCCGGCTTCGACGAGCTGGAGCAGATGCTGCGCGAGAGCAAGAAGGGCGGCAGCGCGCAATAGCGCCCGCGCCCAGGGGATTTGGAGTGATGCGCCGTGGCTGAGAACAAGTCCATCATCATCAAGAAGATCAAGAAAGGCCACGCCGGGGCTCACGGCGGCGCGTGGAAGGTGGCCTACGCCGACTTCATGACCGCCATGATGGCCTTTTTTTTGCTCATGTGGCTGCTCAGCATGGTCGTGCCGGAGAAACGCGCCGGCGTTGAGCAGTATTTCAAGGAATTCAGCTTGTTCGACAAGCAGAGCTCGCTGGATGTGCGCCAGGGCGGGGCCATGATGCCCGACCAGGAAAAGCCGCCCGTGCCCCAGCGCGACCAGCTCACCGAGGCCGCCGACCACGGCAAGCAGCCCGCCGTCCAGCCGGAGCAGCTCAAGTCCCAGCTTCAGGACGCCATGAACCTGAATCTGCCCGACGTGAAGGACCAGATCACCGTCGACGTCACCGAGGCCGGGGTGCGCATCCAGATCGGCTACAGCGAAGAGGACCCGCTCTTCGCCAAGGGCAGCCCGGAGCTGACCGCCAAGGGCCGCAAGGCCGTGCAGTTCATCGGCCAGCAGCTCCTCCCCCTGCCCAACAAGGTGGAGGTCGAGGGCCACACCGACGCCATCAACTATTCCGGCGGCAAATACACCAACTGGGAGCTTTCCACCGCGCGGGCCAGCACCGCGCGCTACGCCCTGGAGCAGGGCGGACTGCCGGAGGATCGCCTGGCGCGCGTGTCGGGTTTTTCCTCTACACAGCTGCTCTTTCCGGACAATCCCGCCGATCCGCGCAACCGCCGCATCAGCATCCTGGTGCGCAACTATGTTCCGCCGGAAGAGGGCGAAGGCCTGGCCGAGCGCATCGGGGCGGAGAAGGCCAAGCCCAAGCAGCCTTCCATAGCCGAGGAGGTCAACGCCACCATCGAGAAGATGCTCTCGGTGGAGGGTCGGCCGGCCAAGCAGGAAGGCGCGCCGGAGCCGAAGATTCCCATGCTGCCCTTGATCGGAGGCCCCCGTTGAGCCCGGAAACCTCGCCCCCGGCCCCGGACATGGCCGCCCTCTTGAAGCGGGACAGCCGCGTCTTTGTGGTGCTGCACAAAGATCCCCTGCGCGAGCGCATCGACGTGCGCGCAAGCCGCGTGCTGGGCTGGGAGGCGGATGTGGTGTTCCTGGCGCAGACCGATCCGCCCGTTGAGCGCCTGTCCAGCGGGGCGGACGTGGAAGTGGCCGTGCTGGTCTCTGCGGGCGAGGCGGAGCTGCGGCCCGTGGGCTATGTGGCGCGGCTGCTCGACGTGCGCGAGGACTACGCGCTGGACGACATGGTCCTTGAGGCCCTGGCCGTGAGCGCGCCCAGGCCCGGCGACTTTTTCGAGACCAGCCTGCGCATGCACTACCGCGTTCCGGTTGAGGAGGACATGGGCGTCAGCATCATGCTGGGCGACTTCGAGTCGCCGGAGCTGCTGGACTTCTCCGCCGGAGGCGCGCGCGCGCGCGTCGTCGCAACGGAGCAGGGCTTCCCTGGTCTGGCCGTGGGCCAGAGCCTGCCCTTTCGTTTGCTGTTCTTCGGCTCTGGCTACGCCGATGGCGATGGCGTCGTCCGCAGCGTCACCAGGGCCCCGGACGGCCAGTCCGCCACCATCGGCATCTTCTTCACCAACATGGAGATCCGCGACATCCGCTACCTGGAGCGCATGGTGGCGCGGGTGGTCTCCGCCTGCCGCCAGCGCGAGGGCGACGCCGGGTATGAGTAGGGCGGGACGACGCCCCAGCTTTCCGCCAACGAATCGGCCCGCCTCGAGTGATGCTCGGGGCGGGCCGTTTTGCGTGGGGGGGCAGAAAAGGGAAGCGCGTGGTCGATTACTGGTCGTTATCGCTTAAGAAAGCGTCCACCGAGGCGTGACGCTTGAGGCCGCGCCCTTCCTCGGCATCGCGCAGGGCTTTGGTGGTGGCGGC
>Ga0351954_1045_pt1 | contig 12387 bp, 10 predicted proteins | sample BONcelT113001D13_FD_205813 | JGI IMG/M metagenome (GOLD analysis project Ga0351954, IMG submission 205813) | Enriched cells from coal bed in the Powder River Basin, Montana, United States - BONCAT cells T11 rep3 HSBNCT.T11.300.1.D13 ...
GCGTTATATTCGAATATCGGCATAATGTTCCGGCAGCGGGTTTTAGTTAACTATCATTGGGTCAGTAGATGCCCAAACGAATCACAGTTGACATTAACGGTAATCTTGTGTTGACATTTTTTGTAAAATGTCTGTAAAAAAAACATATATTTCGATATTATTTTATTATTTTTCCGGAAATATCAACTGGCCGCGCATCATCACCCGTATCTTGCATTGCCCTGATCCGGAAATCAAGGTTTTTGAAAGGATTTTTTATTATGTCGACTGTTGGATTTATCGGCTGGCGTGGAATGGTCGGTTCCGTTTTGCTCAATCGCATGCGACAGGAAAATGATTTTGTCGGGTTTGATCCGGTTTTTGCCTCCACCACACAGGCCGGACAGAATGGTCCGGATGTGGGCGAGGGGATTGCGCCCCTGGCTGACGCTAAAGATCTCTCCCTGCTTTCCGGCATGGACATCATCGTCACCTGCCAGGGTGGAGACTATACAAAGGAATTTTATCCGAAACTCAGGACCGGCGGATGGAAAGGTTACTGGATCGACGCCGCTTCTGCTTTACGCATGGAAGATGATGCCGTCATCGTGCTGGACCCGGTTAACCGAAAGGTGATCGATCGTGCGTTAAATGACGGTATTCGAAATTATATCGGCGGTAACTGTACGGTCAGCCTGATGCTTATGGCCATCGGCGGACTGTTTCACCACGGATGCGTGGAATGGATCACCTCCATGACCTACCAGGCTTCGTCCGGAGCCGGCGCCAATAACATGCGGGAACTTGTGTCCCAGATGGGCGCCATCAGTAAAAAGACGGATGGCCTGACCGATCCGGGCTCATCAATACTGGAGCTGGACCGCCGTGTCATTGAAACCATGAACAGTGAAGACTTTCCCACAACCCATTTCGGCGCACCCCTTGCCGGAAGTCTTATCCCATGGATCGACAGTTCCATGGAGACCGGCCAGACCCGTGAGGAATGGAAAGGCGGCGCCGAAGCCAATAAGATTCTTAAGACATCACCGCCGATACCCATCGACGGAATTTGCGTGCGCATCGGCGCCATGCGTTGTCACAGCCAGGCGTTGACCATCAAGCTGAACCAGAATATTCCGGTAGAAGAGATAACCGCTCTGATCGCCGGTGCCAATGATTGGGTGCGCGTCATACCCAACACAAAGGAAGAAACACTTAACAATCTGACGCCGGCGGCCGTTACCGGCAAACTCGACGTTCCCGTGGGCCGTATTCATAAACTCGGCATGGGAGAGCAGTATTTGACGCTTTTTACCGTTGGTGATCAGTTGTTATGGGGCGCGGCCGAGCCGATCCGGCGGATGTTTAAAATCCTGCTTTCGCATCTTGGCTAACCATTCGGAATTCACTGCCGTTTCAGCGCGGTGTAAAAATTTTTTCATTCGAAACAGGTAACATGGCGGACCATCTTATGACCGCGTCGCTTGGCGTTACCATTTTTCTGCTTTTATTGATCGGCACGGCGCATATCCGGTTGCGCCGCCGCTTCAAGCGCTGGATGTCGGATAGCCGAAAAACTGAAAATCGCTATAAAACCATTTTTGAAGCCGCCAATGATGCCGTTATCGTCTATGATCCGGCAATAGACAAGATCGTTAATTTCAACGCGGCCCTGTGTGATATTTTCGGATACACGCCCGATGACGTTGCAAGGCTTAGCCTTGAAACCATCTATTCGAGCAGTCCCATTCATTCCACCGCCGAGGCATTTCAGAAGCAGAAAGCCGCACTTGACGGAATTCCCCAGATTTTCGATTGGATGACAATGGATAAATCCGGCAATAAAATCTGGGTCGAGATCAGCATGAAACATCTCTTGCTTTCCGATAAGCCTCACCTGCTGATTTTTATTCGTAAAATCAATGAGCGCAAAAAAACCGAGGAGCGCCTCTACAGGCTGATCCACATTGTCGACCAGATCGGTGAAGGGGTGGCAGCCGCCGATCTCAACGGTACCATTACTTATGTTAACCAGGCATGGGCCGATATGCATGGGCATCCTCACGCAGCCCTGATCGGCAAACCGATGAATATTTTTCATACCGAAGAACAAAGCAGCAACGAAATTGTTCCATTTAACCGTAAAGTCCTCCGGACCGGTTTTCACTCGGGGGATGTCGGGCACCTTCGTTCGGACGGCACCCTGTTTTCCACCCATATGACCACCACCATTCAGCGAACCACCGCCGGCAAGGCAATGGGGTTTATCAGTGTGGCCACGGATCTGTCCGAGCAGAAACGCGTGGAGGAGGCCCTGAGGGAGAGTGAGATCAAATTCCGACATCTCTATAACTTAAGTCCCCAGCCTATTTCATTGACGGATCTGTATGGCAATATCGTGGATGTCAATCAGAAATTCTGCGAGGTGATGCAATATCCGCGGAATGAGACTATCGGGAAAAATATTCTGGAACTTGGATTCCCGGCTGATGCCCGTCAGCGGTATATGGATCTGTTGACCGCCAACGGTGAGCTGTCCAACTTTGAGGTCAACGTCTCCACACGGGACGGATCAGTCCTGCAGCTCCAGTTGTTTTCAAAGCTCATCCACATGAAAAACGATTATTATTCCCTTACGGTTTTCCATGATGTTACCGCCCAGCGGCGCCTGGAAAATCAGCTCATGCAATCACAGAAAAAGGAGGCCATCGGCACGCTGGCCGGCGGGATCGCGCATGATTTCAACAATATTTTATCGGCCATCATCGGTTATATTGAACTGGCGAGAATCAGCACCGATCCGGACAGTAAAACCGGCTATTACCTGGAATCCATGCTCAAAGCCGGCAACCGCGCGGTCGATCTGGTACGGCAGATTCTTAGCATCAGCCGTCAGGCGGAGCAGAAACGCAAACGGGTTCGCATCAAGGAATTGATCGAAGATGTGGTTCGCCTGCTTCGGGCAACGCTTCCCGCATCAATTATTATACGAGATGATATCGCTGTGCCGGTGGGAATGATCGAGGCGGACCCGGGACAGATTCATCAGGTATTGATGAATCTATGCACCAATGCCGGCCACGCCATGAGGGAAAAAGGCGGCATATTGACCATAAGCCTTGGGCAATGTCATGTCGATGATAAATCGCCGGAAAAACCGTCCGTGCTGAAACCCGGAGACTACGTTAAATTAACGGTCAGCGACACGGGGCACGGGATACCCCCACACCTGGTCAAGCGGATTTTCGATCCATATTACACCACCCGGGAAAAAGGCACCGGCACCGGACTCGGCCTTGCCGTGGCGCAGGGCATTGTCCAGAAACACGGCGGGGGCATCACCTTTACAAGCGAGGTCGGCAAGGGGACCAGTTTTCATGTCTTTTTGCCGATTGTCGATTATTTGGACGCTGATAACGCCATCGAGGAATGTGCGCCGGACCCGATTCTGCCCAGGGGAAGTGAAAAAATTCTTCTGGTGGATGACGAGGAATCCATCATTCACACCGGCCGGGAAATGCTCGAATTTCTTGGGTACACGGTTACCTGCTGCCTGAAAAGCCCCGAAGCCCTGAGCCTGTTCACGATCGATCCGGGCCGATTCGACCTGGTGATCACTGATATGACCATGCCCCGGATGAACGGCGACCGGCTTGCAAAGGAACTGATCGCCGTCCGGCCGGACATCCCCATTGTCATCTGCACGGGATACAATCCCCAGATCGACCAAAACGCCGCAGCCCGCATCGGCGTAAAGGCCTTCATGCTCAAACCTCTGACCTTCCAGCAATTGGCGTTTTTGGTCCGGGAAGTGCTCGACAATAGATCCTGAAGACTTCGTAAAAAGCTGTTCACGCCGCTTCACGGCCTTTTTTAAAGCAACGAACTTTCGTTAGCTGCGGGGTTATCTAAAACATGTATCCGAAAGTCAGTTCGCCCACGGGGATGATCTCTTGATCGCTTTTTATCGAACCATCCCGCTGACGGTGATCCCAGTCAACATATGCCGCGCCGAGACCGATGCATACATCCATGTTTTCATTTATAACCATTAGGCGATAACCGAGCATCAACCCGTAAATACGACCGATTTCCGTCAGTCCTTTGTTTTTATCATCATAATAGGCACCCACAACGGATAGATAAGGGCTGTTGCCCGCTATATTTAAATAATAGGAAAGGGAGCCGCCGATGCCTGCGTCATTTCCCATAATTTTAAAAGACAGGTTGTTACGTCGCAATTCGATGCCGACGCCCAACTCAACGCCGTCATCACTGGCAACCAATCCGAGGCGGGGGCCGAAACGGAACGATTTTTCAGCGCCGGATTTTTTCTCGGGTGCGGCATCGTCTGTGTACTTTTTATCATAGGCCGCTTCCGCGCCCGGAGGAAGAACCGGCACGCCCAGGAGGGTCTTGAGGTTTTCCAATGGAACTTTTTCGGTAAATCCCTGGTGATCCCCTTTATAATCTGTGACCACGTGCTTGATTTCCTGGCTGCTTTCAACGTCGACAAGGATGGTTTCGATGGAATACACGCTTTCGATATGACCGTAAATACCATAAATCGCATAATCCGCGTTGAGCAGTTTTCCATATTCAACCGCGCATGAGAGGTTGGCACAGGGGTCCGCACCGAGGCCTTTGCGCATGGCAATGGTTCTGTTCATGTCGTCAAAAGGGATGACATCATAGACATCGAACAAATCCAATGCTTCCGTGAACCGTCTGGTAAGGGATCTTCCTTCGGATTCACCAATAGCCGTGGCACCCTCATCCACATGGAGCAATAAGAACGCACAACTTGGTTTTTCCGCGCCATGCGCCGGCATGATCAGCAAAACCGAGAAGCAACATAACAATAACAAGACACCTAGTGGTTTACGGTCCATTTTTAACCTCTCCTTGTTGTATAAGTTAAGGGTTTTTATGTGATGTCAAGCAGTTGATGAATTCCGACAATCAGATGCGGTTTAGCCGGAGGCGTCGGCCGGTAATATGTTTTTTAAATGATCAAGGTCTTCCCGGATGCGGCATATGCATTTAAAGGTACAAAATTTAACACATATTTTTTATCATCGTTATATATGCATTACAATACAATAAATCTGTTGACATGGATACTTTTTTAAAAGATGGGAAGCCGGATGTTGCTAATTTATTGGTATTACGGAATTATAAATACATAAGAACGTGAGGCCGATTGAAAAACCGGCAAATGATTATGCAAAAAAAGCCGATGTGTTGGATTTCCGGGCAGGCTAACAGGTTTCGGAAAGGGGCGGAAAAGGATTCAGCAGCAAAAACAATATACCCAACCGCCTGAAGCTGGTAATGAAATCCGTCAAGGATCAATCCGGTTGTCGGATACAGCCGCTATTCGGGTGATATGGAATTTTCCTCCTGAACCAGCATGGTGGATGGATCAAGGCAGACAAGAGGCCTGTCGCCCTCATCCGTCTGACGGTCCGCATATTGTTTGACCAGAATCCGCGTTTTTTCCGGAACCATCCAGAGGATCTGATTGAAAAGGACGTTGAAATCATCGCCGAATTCATCCGCTACATCCAGGATATCACAGGCTTCCCGGTCGTGACGACCCACCGAAAACCAGAAGTTGATGGCATTTTCCCCGGCAAATGATTTCAGTCGGTTCAGTTTCGGGTACATGGCGGCATCTATGGTCAGCCCGTCAATAATGATCATATCGGGAACGAAAACATTTTGGGTCTTGAGCTCCGTGACGCGATGCTGAAGTTTTTCGAAACTGAAACTTTCGGTTTCAAATGTCATGATAAACCGTCGGGTCAACAGCTCTTCCCACAATCCGGCCTGCTGGTCAGGTGGAAACGAGGCGGTGATTTTTTGAAAAAGTTCGATATACCATAAGTTCACTTTGTCGACCGGATCCTGAACGCTGATATGAAGGACTTTTTTTCCTGTCAGCATCGCGCGCAGGGCGATCTGAACGAGAAAGGCGGTTTTTCCTACACCGGGCCGTGCGATAACGGCGCCGAATCCGCCTGTGGCAGCGATCTGTTTCTGGCTGCTGTTTAAAAATTTCAAGGGATCTTTTAAAATAAGTTGTTTTTTAATCATCAAAACGCTCCTTGTCATCCGATAGTGGGGTACCCCTGACGCATGCCGATGGTCAAAACCGTTTGTAATCCGTTCATGTACCGGTTTTGATCTTTTTCTCCTCTTTTTCCCGAAGCTTGTCCAGTACGGATTTCGGGACCTGCTTGTATGCGTCGAATTCCATGGTGAACTGTGCCTTGCCCTGGGTTAAAGACCTCAGAACGGTGGCATATCCGAACATTTCCGCTAAAGGGACCCGGGCTTCGATAACGGTCGTATACCCCACATCATGGGCCCCGATGATGATGCCGCGGCGCTGATTCATGGATCCCATTACATTGCCCTGGAATTCGCCCGGTGTTTCCACGACCACCTTCATTATCGGCTCCAGCAGAATAGGGGAGGCTTTTACGTACCCCTGCTGAAAAGATCCGCGGGCCGCCGCCTGGAAAGCGATATCCGAGGAATCAACGGTATGGGAAGCCCCGTCATTGATGACGATCTTTATCCCCGTGACGGGATATTTCATGTAGGGGCCTTTTTCAAGGCATGCCTTGAATCCTTTTTCACATGCAGGGATGAACTGGGTCGGGATCGATCCGCCGGTGACCTTGTTTTCGAAAATAAAATCCTGATCCGGCGCCGGTTCCAGATAACCGCTGATCCGACCATACTGACCGGAGCCGCCGGTCTGTTTTTTATGGGTATAATCAAATTCGCTTCTGGCGGATATGGTTTCCCTGTACGCCACGCGGGGTTCGCCCGAAATGATGTCGGACTGGTATTCCCGCTTCATGCGTTCAAGGTAGATTTCAAGATGGAGCTCGCCCATTCCCGAAATAATGGTCTCGTTGGTCTCCTCGTTGGTAAACGCTCGGAATGTCGGATCTTCCTTGGTAAACCTGCTCAACGCCTTGGTCATGTTCTTTTCGGATTGCAGGTTGACGGGCTTGATGGCAAGGGAAATCACCGGTTCCGGAACAAACATCGATGTCATGGAAAGATTGAGTCCCGGTGCGGCAAAGGTGTCGCCGGAGGAACAGTCGATCCCGAAAAAGGCGCCGATATAGCCCGCTGAGATACGTTCCACGTCTTCCATCTGATCCGCGTGCATGCGGACAATCCGGCCAACCTTGATTTTTTGACGGTTGCGCATATTAACGGCGACATCACCTTTTTTCAGCATACCCTGGTACAGCCGGATATAGCTGAGCTGACCGTAATGCCCGTCTTCGAGTTTAAATGCCAGTGCAACAAGGGGATCATCAGCTTTGCCGGACAGGATGATCTGTTTTTCGGGATCATCGATGTCCATGGCGATATTGGAAACGTCCATCGGGGAGGGCAGAAAACGGGTGACGGCATCGAGCAGGGTCTGAATGCCTTTATTTTTATAGGCGGAGCCCATCAGAACCGGCGTTATTTCCCGTTTCAGGGTGCCGGTGCGGACGGCGGCCAAGAGCATGCGTTCGGAAATCTCTGTCTCCTCAAGCACTGCGTCTGTCAGCTCATCGGAAAATATGGAGGCGGCATCAATCAGGATATCACGCTTTTCACGGGCAAGATCCAGCAGATCGGCCGGGATGGCTTCTATTCTTACAGCATCGCCGTAATCACCGTCAAAATAGACGGCTTTCATTGAAATTAAATCGATGACGCCTTCAAAACCGGCTTCCTGGCCGATGGGTATCTGCAGGGCAACGGCATTATGATGCAATTTTTCCCGGAGCTGGGCGATGACCCGGAAAGGATCAGCTCCGCTGCGGTCGCATTTGTTGACAAAGGCGATGCAGGGCACGCGGTAACGCTTCATCTGCTGGTCCACGGTGATGGACTGGCTCTGAACGCCGCCCACCGCGCACAAGACAAGAATGGCCCCATCCAGCACCCGCAATGCCCGCTCCACCTCGATGGTGAAGTCGACATGGCCGGGCGTGTCGATGATATTGACCTCGTGATCCCCCCACTGGCAGTAGGTGGCGGCCGACGCAATGGTAATACCCCGCTCTTTTTCCAGTTCCATGGAATCCATGGTGGCGCCGACGCCGTCTTTTCCCCTGACCTCATGGATCCGATGGATGCGCCGGGTCATAAAGAGAATCCGTTCGGTCAATGTGGTTTTACCGGAATCGATGTGTGCACTGATACCTATATTTCTTACTTTTTGAATATCCGTATTCATTTTTTCCCAGCACATGTTTTGTTAATAATGTCAAAACCATTTATATTTGGAACGATCAATCCCGAATATAAAAAAAACGCCCCTCCAACCGGAATTGAGAGGGGGGGCTGCTTCGCATATCCTTCAGGTTAAACGATTACTGTTTATACCGATTCCTATATCAGCAACCGTAAAAAATTTAATAATATAACTGACGATTTATTCAAAGTCAATAAAAATTATTTGCATAAATGATTTACATTTTTGTTCTGCCGGGCAGAATCAGGCGGTCGATAATCAGTCCGAAAAAAGAATCCGCACGATTCCCTGAAAAGATCCAGCCAAGATGAATCCGGCAGCAACGACAGACCGCGATTTGCCAATAATAACCAGGAAACCAGCTGAACTCGGCGGATGAAGGGCCCATGGGATCGCATCCATCCGCGGATTTATAACAGCCGATTTCAAATACAATGCCATGGGGATTGGCAAATGTATGCGCGTGTTGGCCTTCTACCGCTATCTGCGCGGAACAATGGGTGATCACTTGCCCGCATTGGCGGCACAGCAAAAAACCGTATTCATCGGATGACGTATCCTTAAGGGTTTGTTTCCCTTTCACCGGATCGGATTCGACCCCTGATTTGTTTTCCGATGAAATCCTGAATAATGGCAATGTTATGGATGCTGAAGTCATTTTGAAACAATCGATCCGCATGTTAAAAATATCTTATTCCGTATCATCTGTTTTTCAGAAGGGTTTGTCAATTCGGAAAGGAGGTTATGTAGGGAGTAAATAATCTGTCCGAGGTAGGGCATCGCGTAATCAAAAAGTTGTTTTTCTTGACAGAAGCTTCCTGATCATATTGACAGGTGATTCATCATGAAATACCTTTTCGTAATCCTTATATGATATTTATATTTACTGTTTTCAGCAAAAAGTGATGCATCGGGTGTGTTGATTCCCTCTTTTTTTGGATGATGTTAAAATGTGCGGTATTTGCGGGATCGTTTCTTCCTCGTTGTCAGTCGATGATATTAGCCGACGTCTTCGTGCAATGAATGATTTGCAGTGTCATCGGGGTCCGGATGACCGGCGTCAGGAGGTCTATTCGACTTCAGGGGCAAATGTGGGACTGGGGTTTGTCCGTCTTTCAATTTTAGATCTTGAAACCGGAATGCAGCCGCTAAAGTGCATGGCAGACCAGACCGCCATTGTTTGCAACGGACAAATATACAATTACCTCGAACTCCGCGGGCAGGTTTTAAACGAACCCTTTGTATCCAAAGGCGATATTGAAGTCGCCCTCCATTTGTATCGTGTCAGAAGTCTTGATTTTTTAAATGATTTAAACGGCATGTATGCGGGGGCCATTTATGACCCCGGGCGTCGAAGGCTGCTGCTCTTTCGTGACCGATTCGGCATCAAGCCTTTATATTACACCTTTGACCATAACGGCCTTGTCTTTTCATCGGAGATAAAGCCGCTGATCGCCGGCAGCGGTATTAAAAAGGAATTGAATCGCGCCCGGCTCGCCACCTATTTTACCTACCGTTACGTGCCGGGCGGCGAAACTCTTTTTAAAGGGGTATATAAACTGCCGCCGGGCAGTTATCTGATGTATGACCTTGATACCGGCACGCACCAGATTCGTCGGTACTGGGAATACCGGCTGGATCAGATTGATAACAAAATAACCGTTGATGATGCGGCGGATGCGTTTCAGGCGATCTTTTCAGACGCGGTTCGGATCCGCATGCGGTCGGATGTCGAGGTAGGGTGTTTGATCAGCGGCGGCATCGATTCCTCCGCAGTTTCCTCATCGGTGGGACGGATACAGCCGGATATCCGACTTTTTACCATCGGTTTTGAAGATGATCGTTACAATGAATTGCCATCGGTCGTTGATTTTACGAAAAGCATGCCGGAATCCTTTGGATCGGCCCGGCTTTTTTCCCGGACATGCCGGAAGGAACATCTGGATCTGCTTCCCGGGATTGTCCATTCATTGGAGGAGCCGATTTCCCTTGGAACGGTAATACCCACGGATCTTGTATGCGATATGGCGGCCCGTCAGCTTAAAGTCGTCCTTACAGGGGAGGGCGCTGATGAAATTTTCGGCGGATACCGTAAATTTGTCATTGAAGCCGCCGTGTCACGGTTTCCGCAAATGACCCGCCAACAGCAGCAAGCCTGCCTGGATGCGTATCCTGAGCTGGAATCTTTTTTATCCAACGTGCCAATTGATCCTGTAAGGCGTTATATTCGGACCGAGACACTGTTTTCTTTGGATCAGATCCGGCGGTTAACCGGTTGCACGAGTCTGGGCGATCCCATGCCCGAGGATGCCAGGCCGGTATTGACGGGTGTCGAAGATCCGGTCAACCAAATGATTGCCTTTGAATGCCGCATGCGTTTGCCGGAATACGTGGTGTTGCGGCTGGACCGATTATCCATGCGCCATGGCCTTGAAGCCCGGACACCGCTGCTGGATTTCCGCCTGGCGGAATTCGCGGCAACGCTGCCGGTCAATTTCAAGATTGATCTATTAAAACAACAGGAAAAATTTATCTGCCGTTTTGCCTATTTAAAACACGGTATCATCGACCGCAAAACAGCGATGCGGCGCAAACAGCCGTTTACCATTCCCCTGACGGACTGGCTTCTGGAAAGACAGGATCTGCCGGATGTTTTTTGCGACATTCTTTATGATGACATGATCGCCAGGCATGGGATATTGAATCCGGACGCTATCAAAGCATTGTCGGGGCAGGCAACCGCGGACGGTGCGGGACCGGATACGCTGGTTTCAGCGGCGGATCAATTGTTTTCCATTGTTGTTTTTTCCCTGTGGTATGAAACGTTTTTCCGGGAATAATTCTTTTTTTAGGATTGTTGAAGTTCTTTTTATGACGGAATCCAATAGACACCTTTTTGATTCGCTTGCAGCGTCATTTGTCCGGCAATATATTGATATTTTGTCAAAAATTGACGGCGTGGGGCATCGTACCTACGGGATCGAGTATGAGTTTTTACCCGCCCGCATTATGGACCTTGATGATATGACGCGAATGTATCGTTTTTTGGCAAGCATGGGGATGCGTGCCGACGGATTGGATTTTGTATCGTCTAATGGGATTCACATTGCCTTTGAACCCGGCGGACAGATCGAATACAACAGCCCGCCTCTAAAGGCGATTGATGCGGGCGGAATAGACGATTTTCTTTCTTTTATTGCACAGACGAACGCACTGATTCGAAACCAATTACATATCGTTTATGAAGCACGCGGTTTTGCTCCCGGCCGCGCGCATGCCCCCTTGTGCCTGATATCTCCACGATATCGCCTGCTGCATGACCGGCTGAAACGAACAGGCACGCGGGGTCTTGAAATGATGAAAGGGACCGCATCCATTCACTTGCATGTCAGGATTGCCGGTATTTCTGAATTGCTCCGTCTGTTTTACCGACTGTGCGAAATGGCAACATCAGTTGATTTTAGGATGTCTCCCCAGCGCCGCGAAATCTGGGACAATACCGACCCGATGCGATGCGGGTTGCCGCCGTGTTGCAATGAGCGTCTGAATTCAGCGGAACAACTGATCGATCGTCTGATCCGTTTCGCACTGGCAGCCGAAGTGCTGGGTGAAAATGTTCCTTTTCATCTTAACCGTGATCGATCTTTTGATGCTTTTTTGTATCACATGACGACTCTGTTTACGGATGTCCGTTTCAACCTGAAGGGCCCGACCCTTGAACTCAGAACTTTAGATAGCATTCCCATTGACCAATTCAGAGAAAAATGGCAAATTTTTGTTTCATCCTTTGAAGATTTATGATAGTAGGAAAAATTAATTATGAAAATCGAAATCTATTCGTCAAGAATATGCCCTTTCTGCCATTTGGCAAAAAAACTGCTGGATGCTAAAGGAGTGTCCTATGAGGAATTCTTTGTTGACGACGATCCGGTATTGGCAGATGAATCAATCCGCAGAAGCAACGGTCGCCGGACGGTTCCCCAGATATTTATTGAAAGCGATCACATCGGTGGGTATGATGACCTGGCGGCGCTAGTCAGGCAGGGCGGGCTTGATGCAATACTTCAGGTCAGCGATACATCCGGGATATCGCTATAGTATCGGATCGTCTCCGGTTCCAGCGGCTACGC
>Ga0351954_1046_pt1 | contig 12296 bp, 11 predicted proteins | sample BONcelT113001D13_FD_205813 | JGI IMG/M metagenome (GOLD analysis project Ga0351954, IMG submission 205813) | Enriched cells from coal bed in the Powder River Basin, Montana, United States - BONCAT cells T11 rep3 HSBNCT.T11.300.1.D13 ...
ACAGCTGGTGGGCAGATGCTACCAACCGGCCAATATTGGATCTGATGGATTTTGGGAAAACATTTTTTGCCAAGCATGCGATCCTCAATATCTTGACCAAGTTTTGTGTGTTTACAACAGACAGACAGCTTTTGGTAATGCGACCCTATCAGATTGTGGCAACTGAGAGAATCCTCAGCCGTATTGAGGTTAGCGCAAACTACAAGAAACTCGGCACAGTTGAAGCGGGTGGATACATTTGGCACACGACCGGATCGGGAAAAACTTTGACCAGTTTCAAGACAGCGCAATTGGCCAGTAAATTGAAATATATTGATAAGGTTGTGTTTGTGGTTGACCGCAAGGACTTGGACTACCAGACAATGCGAGAATATGAAAAGTTTCAGGAAGGTGCGGCCAATAGCAACACAAGTACAGCGATTTTAAAGAAACAACTGGAAAATCCGAACGCACGAATTATTATCACCACTATTCAAAAACTGGATCGTTTTATTGGGCGCAATTCTGGGCATAGTATTTTTGGAGGGCATGTGGTGCTTATCTTTGACGAATGCCACCGTTCGCAGTTTGGCGATATGCACGCTGCGATTACCAAGACATTCAAGAACTACCATTTGTTTGGTTTTACCGGTACGCCAATTTTTGCCTTGAATGCCTCTGCTGGAGGACAGCCTGACCTAAAAACTACCGAGCAGGCATTTGGAGAAAAATTACACACCTATACTATTGTGGACGCTATCGCTGATAAAAATGTTTTGCCGTTTAAGGTTGATTATGTTTCTACGGTTCGAGAAGCGGAGAATATTGAAGACAAGAAGGTTAGTGATATTGATCGCGAGGCGGTGCTGGCCTCACCAGAACGCTTGGCAAACATTGTGGGCTATATTCGTGAGCATTTTGACCAAAAGACAAAGAGAAATAGTTTTTATAAGATTCAAGATCGCAGGTTGGCAGGGTTTAATTCTATCTTTGCCGTCTCGTCTATTGATGTGGCAAAGCAGTATTACGCTGAATTCAAAAAACAACTTGAGGGCTTGCCCAGTGACAAACAGCTCAAAGTAGCAACGATTTACAGCTTTGGTGTAAATGAAGAAGAAGCCTGCGGAATGGCTGACGAAAACTCAGAGGATACGAGCGGGTTAGATGTGAGCTCTAGAGATTTTCTTGAAAATGCAATTAGTGATTATAATGCAATGTTTGGCTCTTCTTTTGATACTTCATCTGACAAGTTTCAAAATTATTACAAAGATGTGAGTTTGAGAGTGAAAAACCGTGAGATTGATGTCCTGATTGTGGTCAATATGTTTTTGACTGGCTTTGACGCAACAACACTAAACACGCTTTGGGTGGATAAAAGCTTGAGACTGCATGGACTTTTGCAGGCATTTTCTCGTACAAATCGCATTTTAAATAGTGTAAAGACCTTTGGAAATATTGTTTGCTTTCGTAACCTAGAGAAAGCGACAAACGAATCTATATCTCTTTTTGGGGATAAAGAAGCTGGTGGTGTTGTGCTTCTCAAATCATATGAGGAGTATTACAACGGCTACAAAGACGGCGACAAACAAGTGCGTGGGTATGCAAGCCTGGTGGCAGAGATCTTGGAGAAATACCCAGTTAACATGCAAATTGTAGGTGAGCAAAACCAAAAAGATTTTATCAAGCTCTATGGTGGAATTTTGCGGGTGCGAAATATTTTGACAACTTTTGACGAATTTGCCAGCAACGAGATTTTAACAGAGCGTGATGTGCAGGATTATCACAGTATGTACATCGATCTCTACAATGAATTTCGTAAGGGCGCAAAGGGTGATCCAGAAAATATTAATGATGACCTCGTTTTTGAAATGGAGCTTATCAAACAGGTTGAAATCAATATTGATTTTGTGTTGGAGCTTATCAAGAAATATCACGATGATCACAATAAGAATCGCGAGATTTTGGTTGATATCAATAAAGCAATTGATTCAAGTGTTGATCTACGAAACAAAAAGGACCTCATCAATCAATTCATAACCTTGCTAGATATTCATTCAATTGTTGAGGATGATTGGCTAAAATATGTTGAAAAGAAAAAGATTGAGGAGCTTGAAAAGATTATTGACAATGAAGGTCTCGATCACGATGCAACGTATGCTTTTGTACGTAATTCTTTTCGTAATGGAGGTGTGGCAACCACCGGCACCGCAATAGCCAAAGTTTTACCGCCTTTATCTCATTTTACTCCAACATATGAAAGAACTCAAAAACGCGAAAATGTACTTTCTAAGCTCACAAGTTTCTTTGAAAGGTTTTTTGATATTTCTGGAGGAAAATTTTAAAAAATTTGAAATCAAAAATGACTGTCATTGTTTGTCCAAATTGTATATAAGTTTTTTAGCCGAAGAGGCTGTTCTTGCCGATATATTTTAAACAAGTTTGAGATAATAGGTTTGAGAGACCAAAATATTATACAAATATTTAGGTTCTTTGAAATCTTAAAAACACAACCCCCACCTAGTCTCCCCCTTTCAAATCAAGGGGGAGGAATTGTTGGAATTATCTAGCTCATTTTAAAACAAGGGGGAGGAACGTTTTTTGGTGCCTAGTATTTTGAAATATCAAAAAGGGGAAGGAAAATGATGATTTATAAAGGATTAAAACCACCTCACCCTGACCCTCTCCTGAAAGGAGAGGGTAAAAACACAACCCCCACCTAGCCTCCCCCTTACAAATCAAGGGGGAGGAATTGTAGGATATATCTAGCCCCTTACAAATCAAAAAGAAGAAATGCTGGATTTACCTAGCACATTTTACAACAAAGAAGAGGTAGCTTTTTGATGCATCCTAGCCTTTCGAAATATCAAGTGGGGGGGGAAATGATGAATTATAAAAGATTAAAACCACCTCACCCTGACCCTCTCCTGGGAGGAGAGGGTAAAAACACGACCCCCACCTAGCCTCCCCTTACAAATCAAGGGGGAGGAATTGTAGGATATATCTAGCCCCTTTCAAATCAAGGGGGAGGAATTGTTGGATTTATCTAGCCCCTTTCAAATCAAGGGGGAGGTACGTTTTTGGTGCCTAGCTTCCACTTATAAAATCAAAGGGGATGCTTGTATTTTAATGTTAAAAGCTACTACTGTTTTTGAAAGAATAAATAATTGTTTAATTGACAAATTAAAAATAAAGTACTAAAAAAAATATATTAATTTGTCAATGACAAAAGATGTTGACACTAAAAAGGGGGTTTTGGGTATTGAGTGAAAATAATGAACCTGGTCAAGACACAAAAAGAAAGAAAGTGATGACAGAAAGAGCTTTGCAAGCCAATCGCAACAATGGGAGCAAATCTGAAGGGCCAATAAACAAAACAAGAAATGAATCATCTCTACCGCCAAACTACAAGCATGGTATCCTGGCTACTACACCTGTTTTTCCTTTGATTGAAAGCCAGGAAGAGTATGACATACTGGTCAATGAACTAAAAGCAGACTTGCGTCCGTATGGCTCTCTAGAAACATCGCTTGTAGAAAAGATTGCAAACATACTTTGGAAGACAAAGAGGTTAAACAACTTTGAAGCTTCAACAATAAAGCAACAAATTGAACAAGTACCTGATAAAGCGACTAAAGGATGGCAATCCTGGTATGAAGCATTATTTAAAAATCCTGAAACATTTATTGACAAAGATAAAACCAGGTTTGAATTATTGACTCAAGAATATAATGTTGCAAAACAAGGTATTGAAGCTTTTGAAAGATTTGAGGGCTGGGAAGACGACAAAGCTCTGCCTTATGATGATCCTTGTTTAATAATCGGCTCCATACTTGAATATGAATATTGGGTAAGAAAGCAAGACAATTTAGAATTGCCGGACACTGCAGACGATTTGTTTGATGTTGATAAAATTGTGCCTGGATTTTGGTCTTCTGACGATATAGATATTACCCCTAAGGTTGTAAAAGAGATTATCAATCAGCTTGTGTTAGAATTTGGCAAAGATTATGAAGAGCTGTTTGCTGGGGGTATGGAAATTTCAAAGGAATTTTTAAGACTAAGCGAAAAAGAATATAAAACAGTTATTAGTAATATAGAGTTTTATTCTAACCAAATAATTGAGACTCATTCAATTAACAACAACAACATTATGAGAATGGAAACACATTTAAACAAGCTGTTTTTACAAACACTGCATGAACTTCAAAGGATGCAGGGGATGAGGATAGGGATATCAAAACCGCCAGAAGCGATAGACTTCACAGGTTTAGATGACAATGACTAGGAAAAGGTTTTTAAATGACTTAAGCTCAAAAAGGGTAATGTTGATCAAAAAGACTACAGTTTGCAATTGTATAAATGGTGATATACAAGAGCAAAATGAAGTCAAAGAGACAAACAATCAAATCCAGCATGTAATTGAAGATAAAGTTGAAAGTATACCAAAGAAGAGATGTGTTGAAGATTGTTTGCTGGTACTAAACATTGATAAAATCAAATCGAATTTTATAGGCGGATTTTGGCCGATAGTATTGGATTTGAAAAACTTCGACACAGGAAAAACTGAGCCTTTTTGCACTATTAATCATGATAAGAACTCTTTTGAACAGTACTATTATTGTGAAGGGGAGTATGCAAAACATGCATATATCATCACTTTCGATACCAAAAACCAAAAAATCTATGTGGCAATTGATAAGGTGATTTCAAAAAAAGGCAAACAGCATTGGTGGTTTGTTTGTCCAAAATGCTGTAAGAGAGTCAAAAAGCTGTATATGCCAGAAAATAATGAACCAATTAAGTGCCGAAGATGCCACAACCTGACATATATAAATCAACAAACTCATGATGCAAGATTAGATGATAAAAATCTTGAAAAGACCATGTATAACCAGCTTCAAAGATTGAAAAACTCCAGAACGGAAAGGCAATATTTTAAGAATCAACTTAAAATCGCACACTTTGCTTTCAAAATGATACACAGAAAAAAAATATAAATAAGCTTTTTAAAAATTGTGGAATAGGCGGATTGGTTTAATATTAAGATTAACAACATTATTGTTATATATAAAGATATATATATAGTTTATGATACACACAATGATTAATAATGACAAATTACATCATATTATAATATATGTTGACATATGATGACTATTGATAATGGAAATCTCACCTAGAAAAAGTACTTTTTGCCATTTGAACCCAAATATAGTATTATTACAAAGGATATTAAAGATCGGATAACAAGGATTCAAATGAGTTTCATGCTTTAGTGGAATTTGTCTTCTTTCTCCATTTTGAGGAAAGTGCTCCTAAAAGGCAGATGAGCGCAAGGCAAAGAGAGATTTCCTTAGAGAAAAAGACAATACATTATAGATTATCTTTTTGGCATGAAAAAATAAAACTCCAACCTTAGCTACCCCTACAAAACAAGTAAGAGTGCATGGATAAGGTGTCTTTGATTTTTTGAAGTTTTTTTATTTGTGCTACTTGCTGTCATTCAAATTGTAATTTGTTACACTCCCCCCATGCAACCAGGAACCTTTTCAAAAAGCTTGAACATGCGCGACATCGTCAACGAACCTGACGGCAACCAGACATACTTTGACCAGCAAGTGCACAGAAAAACCCTAATGATGACATCTTGAATTTACCAATCTCTTATAAAATGTCTTCTGGTGTATGCTTTATAAAAATTGAATTATTGAGAAAGACTCCTATAATATAAATAGGAGGTAAAAAATGGAAGAAAAAGACAAAAAGAAGTTGACGCATACTTCAGGAGCGCCAGTTGAAGACAATCAGAATGTTCTTACAGCCGGAAAAAAAGGCCCAATGCTTCTGCAAGATGTATGGTTTCTTGAAAAGCTTGCACATTTCGACAGGGAAGTTATCCCTGAGCGCAGAATGCATGCAAAAGGCTCTGGGGCCTATGGCACATTCACCGTCACTTACGACATCACAAAATACACAAAAGCAAGAATATTTTCAGAGATTGGCAAAAAAACCGAGTTGTTTGTCAGATTCTCGACAGTGGCCGGCGAAAGAGGAGCTGCAGACGCAGAAAGAGACATCAGGGGATTTGCCATAAAATTCTATACTGAACAAGGCAATTGGGATTTGGTTGGCAACAACACACCCGTGTTTTTTCTTAGAGACCCACTCAAATTCCCAGACCTCAATCATGCCGTAAAGCGTGATCCGCGCACCAACATGAGAAGCGCAAAAAACAACTGGGATTTCTGGACTTCACTCCCAGAAGCTCTGCACCAGGTAACAATAGTCATGAGCGATAGAGGAATACCCTATTCTTACAGGCACATGCACGGTTTTGGCAGTCACACTTTCAGCTTTATAAACGACAAAAACGAAAGATATTGGGTCAAGTTTCATTTGAAAACCCAGCAAGGCATTAAAAATCTCACTGATAAAGAAGCAGAGGGAATTATTGCCAAAGACAGGGAAAGCCACCAACGTGACTTGCTAGAAAGTATAGACAAAGGCGATTTCCCGAAATGGAAAATGTATGTACAGGTAATGCCTGAAAAAGAAGCATCAGAAGTCCCCTACAATCCTTTTGATCTTACGAAGGTATGGCCTCACAGTGATTATCCTCTGATTGAGGTTGGTGTAATGGAACTGAACCGAAACCCTGAGAACTATTTTGCTGAAGTGGAACAGGCGGCTTTCAATCCAGCGAATATTGTGCCAGGAATCGGGTTTTCACCAGACAAAATGCTCCAAGGTAGGCTTTTCTCCTATGGCGATGCCCAGCGTTACAGGCTTGGAGTGAATCACCACCTGATACCTGTGAATGCTCCAAGGTGCCCTGTAAACAGCTACCACCGAGATGGCATGATGAGGGTGGACGGTAATCATGGCGCAACAATTGGATATGAGCCAAACAGCTATGGTCAGTGGCAAGAACAGCCAGAATTCAAGGAACCACCGCTGAGTCTTGAAGGCGTAGCAGACCACTGGAATCATCGTGAAGATGAAGACTATTACTCACAGCCAAAGGCTCTTTTTAATCTGATGTCCGAAGCGCAAAAGCAAGCATTATTTGAGAATTCTGCAAGGGCAATAGTGGATGCCCCTATGGAAGTCAAGTTGAGGCATATTGGAAACTGCATGAAGGCAGACAAAGCATACGGAGAAGGTGTCGCAAAGGCTTGCAATATCAATTTGTAAACCGCCAAGTACTATCTTGTCCTTGATTTGTATCATATGGCCACGCTAGACTAGATTGGCGTGGCTTTTTGATTTGGATATTTCTATGAGAAAAATAATTCTGATAATTTTAGGTTTTGTCTCTCTTTTCCTGGGAATTCTCGGCATTTTTCTGCCTTTGCTCCCAACAACCCCATTCCTGCTTATTTCTGCGGCATGTTTTGTGCGCAGTTCGGAAAAACTCTATAACTGGCTAATCAGACACAAGCTTTTTGGCAGTCAGATTGAAAGCTACCGCAAGCACAAGGCAATATCCAAAAATTCCAAAATTACCGCGTTGATAATCCTATGGGCAACGATGTGCGTCTCGATTATTCTCTTTTCTTCCAATGTGTGGCTTTGTGTCATACTAGTCTCAATTGCGCTTGGTGTCACAATCCACATAGCGTTAATAAGGATTTTGACAAATGAAATGGTTGACGACCAGCATGTGCCTAACCAAAAATAATTTGTAAAATTTGGCTTGCGAATGTACAATTGTCTAACATGGGAAACGATATCGACATGGAACAGCCAAAGCTTATTAAAGTCACATCAGAAAACATTGCCCATGAGCACATCTGTTGCGCAATCAGCGACAAAAAACACGATCCGGGTGTGGCTTGCAAAAAAGAATGGATGAAACAGCGCGAAAAAGATGGCTTTGTGTTTCTCAAGGCTGATTTGAGAGGCAAGGCTCTGATTCAGTATGCTCCTGCAGAGAAAGCCTGGATGCCAATAAAGGCTGACGGCTTTACGGCAATCGAGTGTTTTTGGGTGTCGGGTTCCCATGCAGGCAAGGGCACGGCAAAAAGACTGCTAGAGCAATGCTTGGAGGAGTCAAAGGGCACAAATGGGGTCGTGGTCGTGGTGGGCAACAAGAAACGCCCATTCCTCAACGACAAAGCATTTTTCAAGCATTTTGGCTTTGAGGTGTGCGACTCTGCACCTCCGTATTTCGAGTTGATGGTCAAGAAAATCAATCCCAAAGTAGGAAATCCCAAGTTTGCAGAGAGTGCAAAATCTGGCAAACCCTTATCAGAAGAAGGTTTTGTGATGTATTATTCGCACGGATGCCCATTTACACCATATTATGTTGAAGAAGGCAGGCAATATGCGCAAAGTGCAGGAATCAAGTTCCAGGCAGTGCAAATTGACACGCTGGAAAAAGCCCAAAACCACATCTGTCCTTTCACAATCCACACATTATATCACAACGGCAAATACATGTGTCATGAAATTGTGGTGAAGGCAAAGCTGGAGAAGTTTGCAACAGCCAGAATATAACAATATCAAACTAAATCATTCTCAGTAATAAGCTTTTTAATCGTGCATCAGTTTCATAACAAAATTTCATCTTGACATAACACACATATGTGCATATAAATGGTTATACATTATGAACGAGTGTGCAAAATGCCAAGAAGAAGAAAAATAAGATTTATTGAAGGACCTCCAAGCTCATTTGGCTTTAAGCCAAAGGGTATTCCTGCAAGATTTTTGAAAACGATTATTCTTTCGCTTGATGAGTATGAGAGCATCAAACTGGTAGACTACTACAACCTTGAGCATGAAGAAGCTTCAAAAAAGCTTGGTATATCAAGATCGGTTTTCACAAGAAATCTAGACGTTTCGAGAAAAAAGATTGCAAAGGCGATTGTCGAGGGATGTGAGCTTTCCATAGAGGGCGGTGACGTCCAGTTTGAAAAAAATTATTACAGATGCCTTAATTGCTTTGGTTTGTTTGAAAATGGAAGAGAAGATGATATTAAGCTACAATGCCCATTCTGCAATTCTGAAAATGTCGATAACCTGAATAGCTATTATCAACAAAATGGCAAAGGTCATCATTTTCGCAGAGGACAGCGAAATCACGATTAAATGATGTTGAAATTGTTAATCAGTTTCAAGAAAGGAGGCAGAGATGCCAGGTTTTAATGGAAGAGGGCCTTTGGGTGAAGGGCCAATTACGGGCCGAGGATCAGGCTTTTGCGTGTCAGGAATGCAGCCTGTTTATGGAAGAGGACGCGGAGGCGCCCCCTATGGATGTGGTGGGGGAGGAGGCTTAAGACGTGGCTTTAAACTAGGTCTTAACAATTCAAACCCAGAAAACATCGAGTTTTTAAAGCAACAGAAGAAAGCGATTGAAGACAGGATCATGTTGATTGAAACCAACTTGAAAAATGATGGGAAATAAGCAAAGCATAGCCTTTGCAAGCGGCAAGGGGGGAACAGGCAAGACCTCCCTTGCTGTAAACTTTGCAAAATTCATGTCACAGTATGAAAATGTAGAATTACTGGATCTTGATGTTGAAGAGCCAAACGCAATTATTTATTTTCAAGACATATCGGTCATCGGTTCTTTACGCAGCAATATCAAAATTCCTTCGTTTGACAAAAACAAATGCGTTTTTTGTTGCGATTGCTCTCTAAGATGCAACTTCAACGCCATTGCCGTTCTTGATAAGGATATTGTTCATTTTCCAGAGTTATGCAAAGGATGTGGAAGATGCAAAGCTGCGTGCAAGCATCAAGCGATTGAGTTTGTACAGAAAGATATAGGCGCTATCAATCAATATGCCGATGGATCTCTGACAATCATCGAAGGTAGGCTCAACACCGGTAGTGTGCACACAAAAGAGCTGATTAAGGATGTAAAGTTACAATCCCAAAAGGAATTTTCGATACTAGACTGTCCTCCAGGCACAACTTGCCCAATGGTTGAATCAATAATTGAGGCAAATTATGTAATCCTAGTAACTGAGCCAACTCCTTTTGGTCTGCATGATCTTTCTCTGGCTGTTGAGGCGGCGCAGAAGTTGAAAAAAAGATTCGGAATGATAATAAACAAGTCAGGACCAAACGATATGATTATAGAAGAATATTGCATAAAAAATGGTTTTGAAATTATTGAGCGCATCCCTTTCTCCAAAGAGACGGCAATAAAATGCATCAACGGTAAGTTGTATTATAGCGAACCTTTCTTTATGGAAAAAATGGAAAACATTAGAATATTCCTGCAACAGGCGGTCGTATGAAAAAAGTCGCATTTGCAAGTGGAAAAGGCGGTGCTGGTAAAACAACTTTGAGCATGTCTTTCCATAAGTTCCTGGGTAATGATTCTGTTTTTGCAGACTGTGACGTGGATGCTGCCGATGCTTTTTTGATTATCGAAGAAAAAAAGCTCAATTCTTTACCATTTATTTCTGGCTACAAATATGAGATAGATCCGAAATTGTGCATAAAATGCCGAAAATGTCTCTCATCATGCAAATTTGGGGCAATCAGGGAGAATGGCTCCATCTTTATTGAGTCCATGTCCTGCGAGGGATGCGGAGTTTGCCAGGATATATGCGAAGCATGCGCAATAACAAAAAACCCCAATCACTGCGGCAACCTTTTTATCTCCAGAACAAACTTTTCAACTACAATGACTTATGCCAGACTCTCACCAGGCGAGGACAATTCCGGCAAGCTTTCACATCAAGTAAGAAACGCTTCAGACTTAATAATGGACATGGAGAACAAGCAATATGTTGTCGTGGACTGCCCGCCAGGCATTGGGTGTCCATTGATGGCAAGTTTGACAGGCATTGATTTGCTTGTGGTAATCATTGAATCCTCACTATCGGGCTTCAGCGATGCAAAAAGATTGGTTGAAGTTGCAAGGAAAATTGGTCTAAAAACAATAGCTGTCTTGAATAAGGCAGGACTTGATTCAGCAATTGACTACGGAATCAGGGATTATCTTCACAAAACAGACATATTGCTGGCAGGAGTGATTCCTTTTGATGAAAAAGCGACAGTATTGCTAAGCAACAAGCAATTACTAATTGACCATGAGCCTTTTAAGGAGAATCTGGAAATAATATTTGCCAATATTTGCCAATATGCACAAAAGGAGAGTTCATAATGAAAATAGCAATTCCTTCCAACGATAAAGAAATGGTCTCAGAAAATTTTGGAAGAGCCGGTTTTTTTGTGATTTTTGATCTTGAAAACCACACAACAGAAATCATTAACAATGAGGTCAACCTCAATGCAGAGCAGGGAGCTGGCATTCAAAGCGCGTCCCTGCTCGTAAAAAATGGAATCAATGCGGTTTTAGCTCCCCATGTGGGGCCAAAGGCCTTTGAGGTTTTGAAATCAGCAAAATTGACTATTTTTGCTACAACAGGTAAAAATATGGCTGTTAAGGATGCCCTTGAACAATACAAAGCCGGCATATTGGAGACGATGACAGAGCCTAGGAAATAATTTTTTTTACCGCAATACAATCCACACTTTGTACCACAACGGCAAGTTTATGTGTTACGAGATTGTGGTGAAGGCAAAGCTGGAGAAGTTTGCAAAATTGTGATTTGCTGTGGTTCTGAGAGATAATTGCAGTTTTTTATAAAGTAAAACCCAACCCCCACCTAACCTCCCCCTTGATTTGTAAGGGGGAGGTTAGGTGGGGGTTGGGTTAGATGATTGCCTAAGGAATAATAGGATTCTCTTTGCTTATATCAAAATTTACATACTATCATGACTTCTTCATTAATAAAAATATACATACTTTAATGTAATAATTTACTTAATAACTGATATAATATATAATAATTTGGAAGTTTAGAAAATCTAGTTTATGGAGGGGATATGAATTATTGGAGTATGTTTATGAGATGGGATAATGAAGATTTAAGTTTTTTTGCAATAAATAAAGGCATAGTGGCCTTAGGATATTATAATGATGATTATGAACCAGTGATTGGTGATTCTACTAATATCCCAGAAAATGATTTTAACAAATTGTGTAATTGTTATTCTTCTCAAAAAAATAGCTTAAGAAATATTATTTATAAAATGAAAATTCATGATGTGATATACCTTCAAGGTTACAATTCAATTATTGCCAAAGGAAATGTAGCAAGTTCATATAAATATAACAAAAGTGTTATGGAAGGTGTAATAAATTGTCGTTGGGAACATTATAGAGAAGTCAAATGGGATTTTACATTTTCTAAAATTGAATTTTTAAGATCAGAATCGCCATTTAGATATCGTCGAGAAACATTACTTAAAATGGATAAAGAAATGATAGAATTCGTACAAAAATATGAAAA
>Ga0351954_1049_pt1 | contig 11665 bp, 8 predicted proteins | sample BONcelT113001D13_FD_205813 | JGI IMG/M metagenome (GOLD analysis project Ga0351954, IMG submission 205813) | Enriched cells from coal bed in the Powder River Basin, Montana, United States - BONCAT cells T11 rep3 HSBNCT.T11.300.1.D13 ...
GGGTATTGATGATCTCAATAAGAATCCGGACGCCGATGCCCTGTCCGCGTTCCCGGTGATCCACCGCCACCTGCCATACAAAAACGGTATCTGGGGCCTCGGGAGGGGTAAAAGCGGTGCAGAAGCCGATCACCCGACCCTGTTTTTCGGCGATCATGGAGGTGTCGGCGAAATAACGGCACAAAAGCAGGTAGTGGTAGGCTGAGTTGAGATCCAGGGTTCCCGATGCCCTGGCGATCTCATAGACATGTTTGCCGTCGCGTGTTTCAGGTCTTCGAAAAACAATATCGGCGCCGGGCCGATTGTTTTTATCTGACAAAACATTCCTCCTTGTTTTCTATTATTTTGGCGCTGATTTGATTTCACTCAGTAATTTTTCGCCGCCAGCGTCGAGAATATGACGTCCCGCCTTTTCTCCCAGGCGACGCGCGTATGCTTTATCATCGGTCATGGTTGTTTTCAAAAGGTCCGCGCCATCCAGGCTGATCAGACCGGCGGTCAGCCGAATCTGTTCACCCAAACATGTGGCAAGGGCAAATACCGGGATGCTGCAGCCGCCTTTGAGTGTTTCCAGAAACGCCCTTTCAGCGGTCAGCGCGTATTCGGTTTCCGGGTGGTTGAGGCATTTACGGATTTGCGCATTCAGGTCCGCATCAATGGTTTCAAAAACCTCAATAGCGAGACAACCCTGGCCCGCGGGCGGGATGAAATCGGTTTCGGGCAATTCGCTGACGATCATATGCGCATAGTCCATCCGTTTGACGCCGGCATACGCCAGGATCAGGGCGTCGCACGCGCCGGATGTCATTTTTTTAATACGGGTCTGAAGGTTGCCCCGCATGCCCACCGTTCGGATATGGGGATAAAAATGTTTCAGCAAGGCCACCCGCCGCACCGATGACGTTCCGATACAAAGGGGTGTTTTGGTGTCGGCCGGCGCTATACCGGCATTTGGGCTTACGAGTACGTCATTGACTTTTTCGCGCGCGGTAAAGGCGATAAGGCCGAATCCTTCCGGCAGTTGCGACGGCATGTCCTTGGCGCTGTGGACGGCCAGATCAATAGCGCCCTGTTGCAGCATGGCTTCGATTTCCTGGGTGAACACCCCCTTGCCGCCGATATCGGCAATGGGCGTGTTCTGGATTTTATCCCCCCGGGTTTCGATGGTGACGATTTCCGTTTCCCATCCGCTATTATTTAGCATGGCGGCGACGGTTTCCGCCTGCCACAAGGCAAGGGCGCTTTTTCGTGATCCGATCTTTAATTTTTTTTTCATTTTATTTTATGTTGTCCGGAACGGAGGTTAAGGCAGCGCAATAACCGTTCGTTAAAGTTTTATTTTTTAGCATAACAAGAATTAACATCAGAAAGTCAGAAAAAATACAAGGATTATTTCTAAATATTTTTATAATGCTTTAAATACAGGGGTTTTAAAGATAATGAAACAAATATTGTCACTTATGGTGATAGTTCGCGGGATTTATATGATACAACATACTGTCAATACGGACTTTCTTGTACCGAAGGCCGGATTATGAAAACATTAAAGCAAGCATAAACATTTTAATTATGTTTACTATTTTGGAATGGAATTTCTTATCCTTGCAACCTCTTCCGGATTTTCGATTTGCGTTCCCGGGCTTCAGCCGTGCTTTCATATCAGCTTACAAATGGTCGCCGAAGTACCGTGTCTTTTTTCCATCGGGTATCGTTTTTTTCAGGATAGGCGATATTGTAGTGAAGTCCGCGGCTTTCCTTGCGGTGCATGGCGCAGAGAATAATGGCCTCGGCAACGGTTGCGATGTTTCTCAACTCGATGAGATTCGATGTGATTTTAAAATTCCAGTAGTATTCATTTATTTCGCCGGAAATGAGGTCGATGCGCCGTTTGGCCCGGGCCAGACGCTTGTCGGACCGGACGATGCCCACATAATTCCACATGAGACTGCGGATTTCATTCCAGGTGTGGGAGACCATGATCACCTCGTCACTGTCAATGGCGTCAAGATCATCCCAGGGGGGGATAACGGGCGATGTTTCAAAGGCGATCTTTTGTTTGTCCTCTATGGCTTTTTCCGCGGCCTGGTGGGCATATACCAGGGCTTCAAGCAGGGAATTGCTGGCCAGCCGGTTGGCGCCGTGCAGCCCGGTGCAGGCGGTTTCACCAATGGCGAACAATCGGGAGATGTTGGTCCGGCCGAAGATGTCCGTCACCACACCGCCGCACATGTAATGGGCCGCAGGAACCACCGGGATGGGCTGACGGGTGATGTCGATTCCGAATGTCAGACATTTTTCATATATATTGGGAAACCGGGATTTCACCCTGTCCGGATTCTGATGGGAAATATCCAGATAAACGCATTGATCCCCGCGTTTTTTCAGTTCCGCGTCAATGGCCCGCGCCACCACGTCACGGCATGCCAGTTCTTTCAGGGGAAAGGCTTCCATGAAACGCTCGCCGTCGGCATTGATCAGAATGCCGCCTTCGCCGCGCAGGGCCTCTGAAATCAGGAAATTTTTGGCTTCGGGATGATACAGGCATGTGGGATGAAACTGGACGAATTCCAGGTTGGCCACAATGGCGCCGGCCCGGTAGGCCATGGCAATGCCGTCCCCGGTGGCGATATCGGGATTGCTGGTGTAAGCATAAACTTTTCCGGAGCCGCCGGTAGCCAGCACGATGGTGCGGGCGCAGAACGTGTGGATTTCACCGGTGTGACGATCCAGGGCATAGGCGCCGTAGCAGTAATCCTCGTGAGTAGTCACCACCATACCTCTTTTCAACCGCGTCGATCGCGTAATCAGGTCGATGGCGATATGATGCTCGAACACCCGGATCCGGTCATGGCCGTGTGCGTGACGGACCAGGACGTCTTCCACGGCCAGACCGGTCATGTCGTCGGCATGAACAATACGGTCCCGGCAGTGCCCGCCTTCCCGGCCCAGGTCAAGGTATGCATCGCCGGAAGTGTCCTTGTCCTCGTCCGACCGATTGAAGCGCACGCCGAGATCGACCAGGTCACGGATCCGCTCCGGCGCGCTTTTAACAACCATCTCCACCACGCTTTCGTGGCAGATGCCGTCGCCCGAAGCCAGGGTATCGGCGATATGCAGATCAAAGGAATCGGAATGGGAAAACACCGAGGCGATGCCGCCCTGGGCATATACGGTATTGCTTTCATTGATCCGGCGTTTGGTCAGGATATTAACCGAGCCGTGATCCGCCACCTTCAGGGCGAACATCAGGCCCGCCACACCCGAGCCGATAACCAGAAAATCCGATTCATGCTGCATGATCATTCCCCTGAAGTTTTGTTAGATAAATTTTGTACGCTTGGGCTTTGTGGCCGCCCCGATGATAATGCCGAGAAGCAGCACGCCGGCACCGGCCAGGAACCAGTAAATCATCAAGGATCTATGTGTTATGGCAAGCTTTGTCTCTAAAGATGAGATGATTTCCGTTTTTTCCCCGAGTTGGTTCACCAGTCGCTCATGATCCGCCTTGAGGGTAAGAAAATCGGCGGATTCGGCGATCAGGGCATCGTGGGCCGTCCTGGTTTCCGTCATCAGCTCAAGCGTTTCTTCCAGTTTTTCATGGAGGGCCTGGTTTTCGATGATCAGTCGTTCATTTTCCGCCTGTAGCGATTCGCTTTCGGAAGATAAATTATCGATTTTATTGTTTAATTCGTATTCGATAACATCCGCCGGTTTTTTATCGGTAAGCAGGCGGCTGACGATCCAGCCCTCTTTCCCGTCGGGTAGCCGGACCTTGGTCCAGTTGTTGCTTTTTTCTATAACCTCGATCGCCCGGCCCGGGTCGATGGTGTCTATGACCTTGTGTCGGGTGCTGTTGCCGTTTCTGAGATTCACCACTGAATCGCCTTGCACATACAAGGTTGTTGCCGCCGCCGGTGTTACCAGAACGGCGAGCAAAAAACCGATAATCATCAATTTTTTCATAATCAAGATATTCCGCTGTGTATTCGATGCATGGCATGTCGTGGCCCTGACCGCAGGCCCGGAAACACATCGACAAGAAATGCGCACAGATCGAAACCATATAAAAGTCATCCCTGTTATTCAAGACAAAATCCGATTGATCTGTGTCATCCAGCGGCCAGGCGCCGGGCCAGGCCGGATCGCCGCATCCGGGGCCGGTCATTTGCCAGGGCCAGGCCCAGGGCTTTTTGGGTGCCGATGAGGATGACCAGGTGCTGGGCACGGGTGACGGCCGTATAGAGCAGGTTGCGCTGCAGCATGACATAATGGCGCGTTATCAGCGGCATGATCACCACCGGGTATTCGGATCCCTGGGATTTGTGGACGGATATGGCATATCCGAGGGTCAGTTCATCCATTTCATCCGGGCCATATTCCACGGGCCGGTCTTCATAGGCGACGATCAGGGTCCGGGCGTCGTTGTCCCATGCACTGATGACGCCGATTTCGCCGTTAAAAACTTCTTTTTTATAATTATTTTTCAGGTGCATGACCTTATCACCCATTTTAAAGGCATGGGCGCTGTTGGATACCACGGCGGGGCCCGGATTAAGCGCGTTCTGGAGGGACTGGTTCAGCTCAATGGTGCCTGCCGGTCCCTTGTGCACCGGGGTAATCACCTGAATGGTTTTTAACGGGTCCAGGGAGAATTTTTCCGGCAGTGCGCGGGTGCACAGGTCAATGATGATGCGGGTCACTTTTACCGGATCATTCTGCTCGATAAAGACAAATTCAGCGTCCGCGGCAATACTTTCACCGTCTACGGTCATGTCCGGCGGCTCGCCGTTTAGAATCTGGTGCGCGCCGGCGATAATTCGGCTTTCCGCGTCCTGCCGAAAGACGGTTTTAAGAAAATAGACCGGGACGGCATCGGAAACTATAAGGTCGGTCAGCAGGTTGCCCGGACCGATGGACGGAAGCTGGTCCGCGTCCCCCACCAGGATCAGCCGGGTCGACAACGGCACGGCGGACATGAGATGGTGCATCAGGGCCGTATCGATCATGGATGCCTCATCCACGATGAGTGTGTCGGCCTCGATGGGGTTGTCCATATCTTTTCCGAAACATTGCTGTTCGAGATTGTATTCTAAAAGTTTGTGGATGGTGTGGGCCGTAAAACCCGTGATCTCGGTCATGCGCCGGGCCGAGCGGCCCGTGGGCGCGGCAAGGCAGACCCGGTTTCCGGATTGTTGAAACATTTCGGCAATGGCGCGGACCATGGTGGTTTTGCCGGTTCCCGGACCGCCGCTGATGACCGCTACCCGGTGACGCAACATTTCTTCCAAGATCCGCTGCTGTTGGGAAGAAAGGCTGAGAATAAGCCGGGTTTCAATATTGGCCAGCAGATTTTCAAAGGACGCGGACGGCAACACCGTGGGGATGGACTGCATGGCCCGGATGCGACGGGCAACGGTGGTTTCCGCGGTATGCAGCCAATCGGGAAAAATCCTGGGCGGCCCCGAAGCGTGATCATCGGATTCCATGACGATTTCCCCGGTTTCGCAAAGTTCTTCAAGTGCCCCGGAAACCGCCGTGCCGTTGATTTCAAACAGGCGTTGGGCATGTTCAATGAGTTCATCTTCATCAATATAGGCATGGCCCTGTGCCGCGGCTTCCTGGATCAGGTGCCGGACGCAGGCCACGGCGCGCGCGCCGGTCTGGTGGGCAAGGCCGAGATTTCTGGCGATCCGGTCCGCCATGTAAAATCCCATGCCGGCGATATCATCGGCTAAGCGGTAAGGGGCGTTTTGAAGAACATCCAAGGCGTTTTTGCCGTATGTGCTGAAAATTTTTGCCCCCCAGGCGGGCTTGATTCCGTTTTCCTGCAGAAAGGCCATGATCTGTTTGATGACCGAATGACTGGTCCACTGCGTGTGGATACGCTCGGCCGTCTGCGGGCCGATGCCGTCGATTGCGGTGAGTTCGTGGGGATCGGTTTCCATGATCTTGAGGGCGTCGGCCCCGAACCGGCGGACGATTTTATCGGCCAGTGAAGGCCCGATTCCCTTGATGACGCCCGAGGCCAGGTAATCCCGGATACCGGCGGCTGTTTCCGGAAGGATGATGTCTGCGGTATCGAACTGAAACTGCCGTCCGTATTTCGGATGCTCGGTCCATTTGCCGCAAAGGCGGACTGTTGTGCCGGCAGCGGCCCCGGGAAGCACGCCCGTGACCGTAACCATTGCCGCCGGCGTGGTGATTTTGAGACGGGCCACCGCGTAATGGGTCTGGGGGTTGTAAAACGTGATATGTTCAAGGACGCCGTTAAGAGCGATGGTCTGAGCCCGCATCACATGTCCCGTGATACGATAAACACATCCGCAAAACCGATTTGAATTAGTTGCTGCTCATGGCTCCGCGCCTGATTGAGGGAATGGAACCGGCCGGCCCTGACCCTAAAGAGGGTCATGCCGTCTTTATTAAAGGGGATGATGTCGATTTCGGGAATATGCAGTGCGAGCTGTTCTTTCATGCGTTCGGCATTGAAACGGTCGGCGAATGCGCCTGTCTGGATGGTGAAATCGCCGGTATAGTATATACCATGGTCCACATGGCCTCCGGATGCCGCAAAATAGACATCATCCGTGCCGATGGCCGTAACGCGCACCTTGGCCGTGCCGTTCCGGATCATGTCGATCCGTTTGGCCCCCTCGTGGGAAAGGTCGATGATCCGGCTGCGGACAAACGGTCCCCGGTCGTTGATCCGGACGATGATTTTACGGTCGTTTTCCAGGTTGTGCACTTCCACCATGGTGCCGAAGGGAAGGGTCTTGTGGGCCGCGGTCATGGCGTGCATGTCGTATATTTCAGTGTTGGATGTTTTTTTGCCGTGAAAATCGCTGCCGTACCAGGATGCCGTTCCGGTTTCAACAAAGGCATCGGCATGGGGCAGGGGGTGGTAGTAAATGCCGTCCACCTGGTAGGGTTTCTGGACGGGCATGTCCGTTGATGGCGGCGCCGCCAATATTGGCGGGGCCTCTTTGGACGCGCATCCGGCCGTGACCGCAGCAGCAAACAGGATCAACAGCAACGCCCCCCACAGCAAGGCCGGGCCAGACGCGGATTCTCGGATGACAGACCGCGGGCAGCGGCAAAATATGTGCCTCATGAATTTCCCGTTGTTTTCAGTGCGCGGTTCAATACATCCTGCATGGTCTCGGCAAAATGGAAGTTGATGGCTTTTTTCACGTTGGCCGGGATGTCTTCCAAGTCTTTCTCATTCCATTTGGGCATGATGATGGTTTTAATGCCGGCGCGATGGGCCGCCAGCATCTTTTCCTTGATGCCCCCCACGGGCAGCACCTGGCCCCTGAGGGTGATTTCGCCGGTCATGGCCAGGTCCTTTGATGTTGTTTTCCCGGTCAGAAGCGATGCCAGGGCCGTGAGCATGGTGACGCCGGCGGACGGTCCGTCCTTGGGAATGGCGCCCGCCGGAATATGGATATGAATATCGTTTTTCTGGAAAAAATCCTCATCAATGGCCAGTTTTTTCGCGTTGGTCCGGATATAACTCAGGGCCGCGGTGGCCGACTCCTTCATGACATCGCCGAGCTGACCGGTCATGGTCAGCTTGCCGGTGCCCTTCATGGCCGTGGCCTCGATGAACAGGATATCGCCGCCGGCTTCGGTCCAGGCCAGTCCCATAACAACACCGGGGGTGGCCACGCGCTGTTTCATCTCATTGGTTGCCCGGACCGGCCCCAGGTATTCGGCGATATTGGACGCATCGATTTTAGCGGATGCGATCTCTTCCCGTGCGACGCCGCTGGCGACCCCCCGGCAGATATTGGCGATTTCGCGTTCCAGGTTCCGCAGGCCGGCTTCCCGGGTGTAACCGGTGATGATCTGCTTTACGGCGGCTTTGGTAAAGGTGATCTGCCCGGCTTTGAGGCCGTTGGCGGTGCGCTGCCGCGGGATGAGGTATTTGATGGCGATTTTGATTTTTTCCTCTAACGTGTATCCGGCCAGGCGCAGCACTTCCATCCGGTCCCGCAGGGCCGGGGGGATGGTGTCGAGGATGTTGGCGGTGGTGATAAACATCACTTTCGACAGGTCAAAGGGCACATCCAGGTAATGATCCGCGAATGAAAAATTCTGTTCCGGGTCGAGCACCTCCAGCAGGGCCGATGAGGGGTCCCCCCGGAAATCACTGCCGACCTTGTCGATTTCATCCAGCATGAATACCGGATTGTTGGAGCCGGCCCGGCGGATTCCCTGGATGATTCTGCCGGGCAGGGCGCCCACATAAGTCCGGCGGTGCCCCCGGATTTCGGCTTCGTCCCGGATGCCGCCAAGGGCGATGCGGATGAATTTTCTTCCCAGGGCCCGGGCAATGGAATGGCCCAGAGAGGTTTTGCCCGTGCCGGGTGGACCGGCAAAGCAGAGAATCGGCCCCTTGATGTCGGGGTTGAGTTTGCGCACGGCCAGGTATTCCAGTATCCGTTTTTTCGCCTTTTCCAGGCCGAAATGATCCGTATCCAGGATTTTCTGCGCCTTATCCAGGTCATTGTTGTCGGGGGTGCTCTCCTGCCAGGGGAGTTCGGTGAGCCAGTCCAGGTAGGTCATGGCCACGGTGTATTCCGCCGAGGACGGATGCATGCGGGACAGGCGGTTGATCTCCCGCTCGGCTTCCTTTGCGGCGGCTTCGGGCAGTTTTTTTTCGGTGATTTTTTTCCGGTATTCCTCGATTTCAACGCTGGTGTCATCGGTTTCGCCGAGTTCGTCGCGGATGGCTTTGAGCTGCTGCCGCAGATAATAATCCCGCTGCTGCTTGTCCATGCCGCCCTTGACCTCGGACTGGATCTTGTTGCCGATTTCAAGGATTTCAAGCTGATAATTGACCAGCTTCGTTACTTTTTTCAAGCGTTCATGGATATCAAGGGTTTCTAAAATTTCCTGTTTTTCTTTCGTTGTGGAATTAATCGTGGAGGTCACCATGTCGGTCAGGGTGTCGGGTTCGTCAAGAGACTTTGCCATGGCCCCGATTTCAGGTGGCATGCCGGGAGACAACTGCACGATCTTCTGGTACTGGTTGACCAGGTTGGCCATCAAGCCTTCTAATTCCTTGTCCTTTTCCCACGGGATGGACAAATGTTCGACCTGGGCCAGAAAATATGGACTTTCCTGGGTATATTTTTTGATTTTAAACCGGCCGATCCCCTGCAGCAGGAGTTGTGCCTTGTCTTCATCCACCTTGGCCATTTTAAGGATCACCGCCGCCGTGCCGAAGTCGTAGAGATCTCCGGTCTTGTAGTCCGGCTGTGGATCATCGGACCGGGATGCGGCCGTACCGATGATCCGGTTCTTGGACATGGCTTCATCGATGAGCTGTATGGATTCCTTCTGCAGGACCATCAGGGGCAGGACCATCTTGGGAAAAAGCACGATGTCGTGCAGCGGAAGGATGGGGAGGATTTCCGGAATTTTATCGGACGAAGATTTTTCGGGCTGCTTTTTTTTAGCCATCAGGAACCTCTCTTTTTTTTTATTCACCCGAAATGGGAATGTTGTGCCGGGTTTCATATTTTATTTTAGGAGACCGGATCATCAGCAGGCCCTTCTGGTAAGCGGCGGTGACTTTTTCCGTGTCGATGGGCGACGGCAGGTAAAGGAGCCGTTCGAAAGCGCCGTACTGGATTTCCGCCACGCGGTACCTGCCGTTTTTCGCCGGCGGATTGAGATTCCGCCTGCCGGATATGCGGATGGCCCGGGTGTTGATTTCCAGGTCGAGATCTTCTTTTTCCACACCGGCGATTTCAGCGATCAGGACAATCTCCTCGGGTGTTTCAAACATGTCGATCTGCGGCTTCCAAGCGCTCTTGGACAAGGCGAACATGGGGCCGGCCGGGTGAAACATTTCCGCAAGTGTTTTTTCAAATTTTGAACCGATACGATCAAAATCATTGGACAATCGAATCTTGATGTAATCCATGAGGGCGCTCCCTCCTGTAGGTTGCAGTTATTTGACTAAATATAAACATGATCGACAAATCGGCAATCCGGTAACGCCTGTCGACTTTTGTCTCCATTATTATCAGTGTCCATTATCATCAGTTGAGCGATTTGTAAAGGCATGTTATGGTTTTGGAAAAGTCCGGTTTTGCATGCAAAAGGATTTTTTCCGAACCTGGCAAAGTGGATGTGCCGGAATAAGTATTTTTATGGCGGCGCCTGATATTGTTTCAAATTTATTGCAAAAAAAGAAATTATGACGGATAGTTCCGGAATGAAAAAGATGCGTCGAACAAAGGAGTAAACGTGATGATCACCGCATACGGGTATGCCACCCACGCAGGCGCGGTCCGGCAGGTCAATGAGGATAATTTATGCGTATTTCCGGATATCGGTCTTTTTGCGGTTGCGGACGGCATGGGCGGCCACAGGGGCGGCAGGACCGCCAGTCGGATTACCGTTGAAAACCTGACGGGCCATATCAGAAAAGGAAACAGCCTGACCCGGGCCATAGAAGATATTCATCATGATATCCTGCGGGCGGCGGGGTCAGATCCTGCATTAAATGGTATGGGCTCCACCGTGGTGGCCATGAAAACCGACAACGGCCGCTATGATATCGCCTGGGTGGGCGACAGCCGGGCCTATGTCTGGGACGGCGCCACGTTGAAGCAGCTGACACGCGATCATTCCTATGTGCAGTTCTTACTGGATGAAGGTCAGATCACACCACAGGAGGCGCTCCATCATTCCCATCGGAACATCATCCTCCAGGCACTGGGTGCCCAGGATATTAAGGATGTGGTTCCGGATATGATCAGCGGGGTCTTCCGTGAAAACGAGATGATCCTGCTATGCAGCGACGGGCTCACCACGGAGCTTGATGATGACGGCATCGCCGCAATCCTTTCCCGGGAATCGTCACTCCAGAACAGAGCCGACCGCCTGGTGGAAAAGGCCATATCCAACGGCGGCTCGGACAACATAACGGTGATCCTGGTGACCGTAGCAAAAAATTCCGACACGGTGCCAGATCCGTTAGACGATACCGAGCCCTATGATATCGCCGAAACCACCACTGTGGTTGACGATACCGAGAAAACCGAAATCGATGAAGCCGTAATCTCCCCCGACAATGGGCCGGAGGCTTTCGCCGGTGATTTTGAAAAAACCGATATCGAAGAAAACGCCGGGTTCGGACATCCCTACCAGCAAAGGGATCACCAAGCCGATGCCGGTCCACAAGGGTGGAATCCGAATTCAAATAAACACCGGGCAGGGCAGTCGCCGATAGGACAAAACAGCTATCAAGACGGGCATCCCGGCAACGGGGAGCCCGCTGAGGGCCTTTCCGCCGGGCCGGGCGCATCAACCTTTAAGACGTTCTGTTATGCCGTCCTGGTGCTGGCAGCGCTAATGGCGATCGCCATAGGCCTGGTGCGTCTGCCGTGATGCAACATGCGCCGTCATCACCATCGCTTGTCGATCACCGTTTCACGTCACTCCTATACCGGTTTTCATCTTGTCATGATTTATTGATACTCCGTTTTTAAACCTCCCGGCGTTCGATCAGAGTCCCCAGCACGGCTCGGAGTCGGTATTGGCCGAGGATATAGTCGATGACCGCTGAGATAAGCTGGGTCTGGGCGCGGCGAAGGGCTGTTTCGGCCTCGATGAGATCGAAGTTGCTGGCCAGGCCGTGCTGGAAAAT
>Ga0351954_1050_pt1 | contig 11580 bp, 9 predicted proteins | sample BONcelT113001D13_FD_205813 | JGI IMG/M metagenome (GOLD analysis project Ga0351954, IMG submission 205813) | Enriched cells from coal bed in the Powder River Basin, Montana, United States - BONCAT cells T11 rep3 HSBNCT.T11.300.1.D13 ...
CGAGCACCCCAACATTTACGGCGCCATCACTTACCACACCTACAGCCGGGCGATCCTGCGCCCTTATGGCGACAAAGACGACAAGCAGATGGATACGGACGACCTGTGGGTGTTCGAAGCGATCGGCGCGCGCGGCACGGAGATCACCGGCTACCCGTGCGTATCGGTCTACCACGACTTCCGCTATCACCCCAAAGAGGTCATCACCGGCGTCTTCGATGACTGGCTCTACGAGCACAAGGGCATCTACGCTTACACGGTCGAGCTTTGGGATCTCCCCACAGCGGCCGGCATCGAGGCGAAGTCGAAGGAAAAGAAGTTCATCGAGTGGGCACGCAAACACCCGGTGGCGGACGACTACAAGATCCTGGAGTTTGTCAACCAACATGCCGGGGATAAGCTGGTGTCATGGTACCCGTTCGATCACCCGCAGCTCGGCAAGGTAGAACTGGGCGGCTGGAACAGCTTCACCACCTGGCGTAACCCGCCCCCCGCGCTCCTGGAGCAAGAGATCGCGCCCCAGGCGGATTTCGCCCTGGCATTCGCCGCGTTGGCCCCGCGCATCGCCTGGCGCGCGGTCGAACTGACATCCATGGGTGATGGCATCTACCACTTGTTGGCGGTCGTCGAGAATCGCGGCTTCCTGGCCACCAGCGGCTCGACGCAGGCCGTGAAGATAAAGGCGGTACGCCCTGTGCGCCTGGATCTGACGCTGCCCGCGGGCGCCGTGCTGAAGAGCGGCAAACTGAAGACCGAGATCGGCCACCTGGAAGGGCGCTCGAACAAGCTGGATGTCGCCTACTACGGCGTCTCGCCCACCGACAACCGCGGCAAAGCCGAATGGTTGATCCACGCGCCCGCGGGCGGTGAGCTGACGATATCCGCGATCGCCGAGCGCGGGGGCACGATTCGCCGGCAAGTGCTCCTGGGATAAACCGCGCACGTGCCGCTTGACTTCCCGCGCAAATTCTGCCATAATGCGGCACAGTTCAGCCTGAACGCAGGCGGCCGCCGCGCCAGATGACGCGGCGGCTCGATCATCGGACCGCCTCTCCCCCACGGTCCTCACCCACTCACCTGTGTGGAGGATATCATGGCGTCTTTGAACAAGGTTCAACTCATCGGCCGCCTGGGGCGTGATCCTGAAATGCGCTACACCCCCAAAGGCACTCCTTCGACCCGTTTCTCCCTGGCCGTTGACCGCATATGGAACGATCCAGAGGGCCAACGCCAGAAAGAAACCGAGTGGTTCCACATCGAGGCATGGGGTAAGCTAGGTGAGATTTGCCAGCAATACCTCAAGAAAGGGCGGCTGGTTTACATCGAGGGCCGGCTGCACACCGACCGGTGGGAAGACGAAAAGGGCGAGACGCAGTACATGACCAAAGTCATCGCCCGCGAGATGCAGATGTTGGAACGGAAACCGGACGAGCCGGAAGGAGCCGAGGCGGAGTGAGCACGCGCCCCGCCGGATGATGAGCTTATTGCGAATCAGCGATATTGCCGGATTGACCCCGGCGCAAATGGACTCGGTGACCGCCATCTACCAGGAGGCGTTCGAGGCGCCGTGGGAGATGCCGGTCGCCGAGTTGCCCGATTTCGCGCGGGCCAGGACGGGCGACACTCTGCTCGGCCGGGCCGTCGCCATTTTGGATGACGAGGTTGCGGCCGGCCTGGCGCTCTCGAACCACCTGGCCGAGTCCAACCTGCTGCACCTGAAATACCTGGCGATTGATCCGACCCGCCGCAGCCAGGGCCTGGGCGCGATCTTGCTCCGGGCCGCGGCCGCGGCGGGTGAAGCGATCGCCCAGGCGGCCGGCCGGGAGGGCTGTGCCGGCACGCTGCTGGAGGTCGAAATCCCCGACAGCCCGCCGCCCGCGGCCGACCGCAGCCTCCGCCAGCGTCGGATTGCCTTCTACGAACGCCACGGCGCGCTGCGCACGGGGATCCCCTTCCCGCGACCGCCCTGGGCGCCGGCCGAGCAGCCGGATTGGGAAGTGCTGCTCTTGCCTGGACGCGCGTGGCGCAACACCCTGGATGGCGCGACGCGCCGCGGCCTGGGGCGCGCGCTCCTGGTGGAGGGCTATCGGGCTGATTCCCAGGCCCCCTGGCTCGCCGCGTACCTGGACGCGCTTGCTCCGCCGGAGTGACAGACCGGGCGTGCCGGATCGCCCGCGTCGCGCCAGCCGTGTTTGCGGCGCGCGCGGGGCTATGCTATAATCTCTCAATCTGCGAGATGAGATCGCGCCGTTCCTGGCGGCCCTACGCCAGACATCGCCTGCACGCCGGGATCACAGGAGGCGGACCAATGATGACTGAAGTAAAGATTGACAGTGTGCGTGTTAGCTTGATGTCGCAGCATCGGATCGTCGTGCTGAAAGAGACCGATTCTACGCGTTTCCTGCCGATCTGGATCGGGCCGTTCGAGGCGGACGCGATCACCATCGAATTGCAGGGCGTCGAAGTGCAGCGCCCGCTGACGCACGACCTGCTCAAGGCCATCATCCACAAGCTGGATGCCGAAGTGACCCAGGTGGCGATCACCGACTTGCGCAATGACACCTTCTTCGCGCAGATCACCCTGCGGGCCGACGGCAAGCGCATCGAGATTGACTCGCGGCCCAGCGACGCAATTGCCCTGGCCGTGCGTGAACGCGTCCCGGTCTATGTTTCGGAAGATGTCATGGATCAGGCTGCGATCACCCCGGAGCCCGACCTGGAGGGCGGCGAGCTATCGCCCAGCCGCGCGGATGGGCCAAAGGCTCCCGCGCCCGAAGCCTTCCGCGACTTCCTGGATGGGCTCGATCTTTCCGGCCTGCAATAAGCAGATATCGGCGCCATCTCCCGAACCAGTTCGGGATTCCGGAGTCCCCAGCTTGCTGGGGGCTTGCCACGCTCCTTCCGAAGCGTCCGCCTGGCCGTTGGCCTGGCGGCGTTTCTGTCGTATGTCCGTTTGCCGCCGCGCACGTGCGCGTCCCAGTTCAGCGGTGAGCCATGAACACGCCCGATAAAACGATCCCTGCCAACCCGGAAGCCGAGGAAGCCGTCTTAGGCTCGCTTCTGATTGATCCCGATGCCGTCATCAAGATCGCCTCGTTTCTGGCGGCGGATGATTTCTACCGCGAAAAGAACGGCTGGATCTATCAGGCGATCCTGGATCTCCACGAGCGTCGCGAGCCGGCCGACTTCGTCACGCTCGTGGATGAGTTGGAACGCCGCGATCAGATCCAGCAGATTGGCGGCACCGCCTACATCACATCGCTGATCAACAGCGTCCCCACGGCCGTCCACGTCGAGCACTACGCCCACATCATCGAGCGCACCGCCACCCTGCGCCGTCTCATCGGCGCGGCCGGACAGATCGCCGCGCTGGCGTATGAAGAAGCCGAGGATGTGGATGAGGTCGTAGACCGCGCCGAGCAGTTGGTCTTCAACGTCTCGGAGCGCCGCGTGCGGCACGACCTGACGCCGGTGCGCCAGATCATGCATGGCGTGGTGGATCGGCTGGACTATCTGCACCGGCACAAAGGGGAGCTGTTGGGCGTGCCGTCCGGCTTCAGCAAGCTGGACAAGCTGCTGGGCGGCTTTCAGAAGTCAGATTTGGTGATCCTGGCGGCTCGGCCGGGCGTTGGAAAGACGTCATTATCACTCAACATTGCAGTAAATGCCGCCAAACGCTACGGCCAGCGCGTGGCGTTTTTCAGCCTGGAAATGAGCGGCGAGCAGTTGGTGCAGCGTCTCCTTTCCGCGGAGACCGGCATCAACCAGCAGAAGCTCCGGCTGGGCGAAATCGGCGACGAGGAATGGCCGATGCTCATGGAAGCCGCGGGGGTGCTGTCTGAGACGCTGCTCTTCATTGATGACACGCCGGCGGTCTCGGCGCTGGAGCTGCGCACCAAGGCCCGGCGTCTCCAGGCCGAGCACGGGCTGGACATGGTGATCGTGGACTACCTCCAGCTCATGCGCAGCGAGTCACGCTCAGAGAATCGGGTTCAGGAGATCAGTTACATTACGCGTTCGCTGAAGAGCCTGGCGCGCGAACTGGAAGTGCCGCTGATCGCGCTCTCACAGCTCTCGCGCGCTGTCGAATCTCGTGGCGATCATAAGCCCATTTTATCGGATTTGCGTGAGAGTGGGTGTCTCACTGGCGACACGCGCGTCACGTTGGTTGACACTGGCGTAGAAGTTCCGCTGCGCGATCTTGTCGGCCAAACAGATGTCCGAGTCTGGGCGTTAAATGATCGTACTTACCAGCTCGAGGCTGCATCGCTGAGCCAGTCATTCACAACGGGGGTCAAAGCGGTCTTTCGACTCGAGACCGGCACCGGACGAGTCATCCGTGCCACAGCCAATCACAAATTCTGTAGATTGGACGGGTGGCAACGTCTGGATGCGCTTCGGGTGGGCGACCGAATTGCCCTCCCGCGTTTGATCCCCGACGCTTGTGGAGCACCTGTGATGAAAACAAGCATGGCCGAAGCAGCCTTGCTCGGACACCTCATCGGCGATGGATGTACGCTTCCGCACCATGTGATTCAATATACTACACGCGAATCGGATTTGGCGCGCCATGTCGCCGACCTTGCGCAAGAGATATTTGGCACGCGGGTCATGCCCCACATCCAACAGGAGCGGCAATGGTATCAAGTCTATCTATCCTCTGCGGAGCGGCTAACTCATGGACGGCGCAACCCCATTGCGGAGTGGCTTGATGGTCTCGGCGTATTCGGTCTGCGCTCGCACGAAAAACGTGTCCCGGAATGGATATTCCGCCAACCCAAAGCAACAATCGCAATCTTTTTGCGTCACTTGTGGGCAACTGATGGATGTATCTGGTTGCCCCGCGGCAGTAGTCGTTACCCAGCTATCTACTATGCGACGAGCAGCGAACAATTAGCTCGTGATGTACAGTCACTCCTTCTGCGACTTGGCATCAACGCCGTGCTGAAAGAGCGCGATCAAGAGGGTAAAGGCCGGCGTCAATATCACGTCATGGTGATGGGACAGGATAGTATACGCACTTTTGCAGACCAGATTGGCGCTGCGGGCGCGTGCAAAACAGCGGCGCTGGATGAATGCCGGCGCTGGATGAATGGCCGCGCAGCCAACACCAATCGCGACGTGATCCCATCCCAAATCTGGCGAGAATCCATCGTCCCAGCCATGCAACAAGCCGGCTTGACGACGCGTCAGTTTCAAGAGGCCATCGGGATGGCCTACATGGGAACGGGTTTATACAAGCAGAATGTCAGCCGCGAGAGGCTAGCGCGAATTGCGAAGGTATTACCCAATCAACCAACGCTTGCAGCATTGGCGTCCAGCCATGTGTACTGGGATGACATTGTATCGCTTCTGCCGGATGGCGAAACAGACGTCTATGATCTGACGGTTCCGGGTCATCACAACTTCATCGCGAACAACATTGTTGCTCACAACTCGATCGAACAAGACGCCGATATCGTCATGTTCATCTACCGCGAAGACATGGTCAAAGAGAACAGCGAGCGCAAGAACATCGCGGATGTGATCGTCGCCAAGCACCGCAACGGCCCGACCGACACGGTGCCGCTTTACTTCGACAAGGCGCTCACGCGGTTCGCCGACCTGGAGTTGACCAAAGAGCCGCTGGATTACGGCGGATAAGATGAGCGAGCCGATGCAGGGTTTCCCTGGTTTCCCGGCCGGCAAACTGGCCGTGACACCGGTTCCCAATCTTTTCTTCAGCGACCTGTTGCCGCTGGTGGACAACCTGGCCGAGTTGAAGGTCACGCTGCACCTCTTCTGGCTGATCGGCCGCAAGACGGGCGCGTTGCGCTATGCCCGGCTGGATGAGCTGGTGAGCGACGAGCGGCTGCTGGCGGGGCTGGCAACGTCGCCGCTGGCCGGCGAGGCGCTTCTGCGCGATGCGCTGGAGCGCGCCATTGCGCGGGGCGCCCTGCTCCACCTGACCGTCCAGCGCGCGGGCGCGACCGAAGAATGGTACATGGTCAACAGCGCCAACGGCCGCGAGGTGATCGAGAAGCTGCGCGCGGGTGAATTGGATGTGCTCGCCGATGTCGCGGAAGATGTCCAGCTCCAGGTCGAGCGGCCGCTGATCTTCGTGCTCTACGAGCAGAACATCGGCCTGCTGACGCCGATGATCGCCCACGAGCTGCGCGATGCGGAGAAGCACTATCCCGCCGACTGGATCGCCGATGCGTTCCGGGAGGCGGTGACGATGAACAAGCAAAACTGGAAGTACGTGCGCGCCATCCTCGAACGCTGGCGGGCGCAGGGCAAAGATGCCGGCCGCGCCAAGCCGGACGTTCCCGCCGATGCCGAGGCGCGCAAGCGGTACTACGTGCCTGAAGGTTACGAGGACTTGATCGAGCACTGATGAACTGCCAACCGCTGGCAGCTCAGCACCGCGCTGGCCGGGTGGCTCGGTGGGCTGTTCGATCCGGGCATGGTGGTGAGCGCGCTCGGGGTGGTGCTGGTGGTTTTCTGCGTCGCGCAGATGTTCAACCCCTCGCTGCTGCGCGTGGAGGACAAGGAGCTGCTGGATCGGCTGGCGGCGCAAGCCACGGGGAGTGGTGGGAGATGATGCCATGAAGCAAGTCGGCGAATTGCTTGGGCGGCGGCGAGAAGCAAGTTACCGTTCTGGCTCGGTCGGAGACCGGCCAGAGCGCGGGGATTCGGTCGGAGATCGCCCACAGCGAGGAGAGCGGCCAGAGCGAGAAGTTTCTGCGCAGTCCGACGCCCCCTGTCCCATCTGCAAGGGTCACGGTTTCCTGGTCTACGATGTGCCGCCCGGCCATCCAGACTTCAGCAAGGCGGTGCCATGCCGTTGCACCCAGGCGCGGATGACCGCCGCGCGGCTGCACTCGTTGCGCGAGTTGAGCAACCTGGGGTCGTTGGGCCGGCTGACCTTCGACACCTTCCTGCCGGATGGCGGCGGGCTGCCAGAGTCGCTGCGCTTCAACCTGCGCACCGTTTACGATTTGAGCCTGGAGTTCGCTCAGGCGCCGAAGGGGTGGCTGATCCTGCTCGGCGGCTACGGCTGCGGCAAGACGCACCTGGCGGCCGCCATCGCCAACTATTGCATCACGATGGGCGGCCAGGCGCTTTTCGTGGTGGTGCCCGACCTGCTCGACCACCTGCGCGCGGCCTACGCGCCCAACAGCGCCGGCGGGATAGACGAGCGGCTCGATGCGATCCGGGACGCGCCGCTGCTGATCCTGGATGACCTGGGCGCTCACAACGGCACGCCCTGGGCGCAGGAGAAGCTGTTCCAGATCCTCAACCACCGCTACAACAGCCGGCTGCCGACCGTGGTCACGACGAACCAACGCCTGGAGGATCTCGATCCGCGCGTGACCTCGCGACTGGTTGATCCCGACCTGAGCCAGGTCTACGAGATCGTCGCGCCCGATTTCCGCCAGTCGGGCGCCAGTCGCAGCGGCGGCTTGAGCACCCTGTCGCTGCACTCCGACCAGACGTTCGACAGCTTCAGCCTGCGCGCGGCGGATTTGGCCGCCGAGGAGCGCGAGAACCTGCGGCGCGCCCTGGGCACAGCTCGAGCCTTCGCAGAGAAGCCCGGCGGTTGGCTGGTACTCATCGGCACCTTCGGCTGCGGCAAGACACACCTGGCCGCGGCGGTCGCAAATCAGCAGGTGGCAGCCGGCCGGCCCACACCGATGTTCGTCGTTGTTCCCGATCTGCTCGATCATCTGCGCGCGACCTTCAGCCCATCCAGCACGACGACGCTCGACAAGCTGTTCGAGCAGGTGCGCTCGACCGGCCTGCTGATCCTGGATGATCTCGGCACCGAGAGCGCGACGCCCTGGGCGCGGGAGAAGCTGTTCCAACTGTTGAACTATCGCTACGCGGCCCGTCTGCCGACCGTGATCACCACCTCCGATCCCATTGACCAGATTGATCCGCGCCTGCGCACGCGCATGTTGGACACGACGCGCTGCACCGTTTTTGTCATCGCTGCGCCGAGCTATCGCAGCGGCGACGCATCGCCGGCCGGAAAGCGGACGACGCGTCGGACTGACAAGGTGACACGGTGACACGGTGGCCGGGTGACAGGGTGACACGAGGACGCATTTCCGGCGAGCGTCCTTTCACCTTGTCACCCCTTCACCTTGTCACCTCGCCACCCCCACACCTTGTCACCACATCGCCTCTGCACAACATCCCCCCCGAAACTTGACGCCTTCGCCCTTCTTGAGTAAAATCAGTCTTGTTAGCACTCTGGTGGGTAGAGTGCTAAGCAGTCGACCGTAGGACTGCTAAATACATTTACACCCAAATTTTAGGAGGCTGTTGGACTATGAACATCAAGCCACTCGCTGATCGTGTCGTTATCGAGCCGACCGAGCAGGAAGAAGTCACCGCCGGCGGCATCATCCTGCCCGAAACCGCCAAGGAAAAGCCCCAACAGGGCAAGATCGTCGCTGCGGGCCCGGGCCGCACGGATGAGAAGGGCAAGCGCGTTGATATGGAAGTCAAGGTCGGCGACAAGGTGTTGTACGCCAAGTACTCTGGCACCGAGATCAAGCTGGACGGCAAGAAGCTGCTGATCCTGCGCGAATCCGACATTCTGGCCGTGATGGCCTAAGACGAAGAAGGAGTTCTAAAACTATGGCAGCCAAGCAGTTGCGTTTCTCCGACGAAGCCCGTCGCGACCTGAAGGTCGGTGTGGATATCCTGGCGGAGGCCGTCAAGGCCACCCTCGGCCCCAAGGGCCGCAACGTCGCCCTGGACAAGAAATGGGGCGCGCCCACCATCACGCATGACGGCGTGACCGTGGCCAAGGAAATCGAGCTCGAGAATCCGTTCCAGAACATGGGCGCTCAGCTTCTGAAGGAAGCGGCGACCAAGACCAACGACATCGCTGGCGACGGCACCACCACCGCCACCGTCCTAGCCCAGGCGATCGTGACCGAAGGCCTGAAGAACGTGGCCGCGGGCGCGAACCCCATGCTGCTCAAGCGCGGCATCGAGAAGGGCGTGGCCGCCCTCTCCGCCCACATCCGGGCGCAGGCGATCACCATCACCACCAAAGAAGAAATCGCCGCTGTGGCCGCGATTTCGGCCCAGGATCAGGAGATCGGTAATCTGATCGCCGAGGTCATGGAAAAGGTCGGGAAAGACGGCGTCATCACGGTCGAAGAGGCCAAGGGCCTGCAGTTCGAGACCGAGTACGTCGAAGGTATGGAGTTCGATCGCGGCTACCTCAGCCCGTACTTCATCACCAGCCCCGAGGCGATGGAAGCTCAGCTCGCCAGCCCGTACATCCTGATCACCGACAAGAAGATCTCCGCCGCCACCGACATCGTCCCGCTGCTCGAGAAGCTGGTGCAACTCGGCCGCCGCGAGATCGTCATCATCGCCGAGGATGTGGACGGCGAGGCGCTGGCGACCCTGGTGTTGAACAAGCTGCGCGGCATGTTGAATGTGCTGGCGATCAAGGCCCCGGGCTTTGGCGACCGCCGCAAGGCCATGCTGCAGGATATCTGCGTGCTGACCGGCGGCACCGTCATCACCGAGGAACTCGGCCGCAAGCTCGAGACCGCGATGATCAGCGACCTGGGCCAGGCCGACAAGGTCATCTCCGACAAGGACAACACGACCATCGTCGGCGGCAAGGGCGATCCGATCGCGATCAAGGGCCGCATCGAGCAGATTCGCGTTGAGATTGACGCCACCACCAGCGACTACGACAAGGAAAAGCTGCAAGAGCGTCTGGCCCGCCTGGCGGGCGGCGTCGCGATCGTCCGCGTGGGTGCCGGCACCGAGGTCGAGTTGAAGGAAAAGAAGCACCGCGTGGAAGACGCCCTGAGCGCGACCCGCGCGGCCGTCGAAGAAGGCATCGTGCCGGGTGGCGGTGTGGCGCTGGTGAACGCAGTTGAGGCGCTGGACGCAGTCGAGAAGACCCTGGAAGGCGATGTGCTGACCGGCTGCAAGATCCTGCGCAAGGCGCTCGTCATGCCGATGGCGACCCTGGCCGAGAATGCCGGCCACGATGGCGCCGTGGTGGTGGAGAATGTCCGCCGCGAGCAGAAGAACAAGAAGAACAAGAAGATCGGCTTCGACGTGATGTCCGAAGACTTCGGTGACATGGTCGCCAAGAACATCATTGACCCGGCCAAGGTCACCCGCGGCGGGCTGGAGAATGCGGCTTCCATCGCCGCCATGATCCTGACCACCGAGTGCCTGATCACCGACATCCCGGAGAAGGAAAAGTCGGCCCCGGCTGGCGGCGGCTCCCCCGACATGGGCGGGATGTACTAGGTCGAACGGGTAGTTGGTAGATCAGTAGATTAGTAGACAAGTCAAAAGAAGCCCTGCTCTTGAAAAGGAGCAGGGCTTCCTGTTTTGGCGTTTGCGAGGGGCATCAGACGTGGAGACTAGTACATCTCGGCTGAGTTGAGCCAAGGGTTAGGCCGCCAGGGCCCGACCCTTGTAGGTCCATTTGAAGGGCTTGGCCATGGTCCGGTTGAAGTACTCGATGAAGGCCAGCACTTTGGCCTTCAGATGCGCAGTGGAGGTGAAGTTACCGCGCTTGAGTAGCTTGCGCACCAAGATGCTCAGCCAGATCTCGACCTGATTCATCCAGGAGGCGTGCTTGGGCGTATAGTGGAAGACAATCCGATGGGCTGGGTCAGCCAGGAAGGCGGCCCGCGTCGCCATCGACTGCAAGATGCCGCTTTTTTCCTTGATGCCCAAGTCGTCCACGACGTCGGATTTTTGCGCCACGTAGCGTACTAATGTTTCGGACTGATGCGTGTTCAGGTTATCGACGACGAAATGCCACTTTTTGGTCGCCGGGTCAGCCTCGATCGTCCGGCGGATGTGGTCCGCGAAGTCGGCTTCGGTACGCGTCGGGCCACACGAAGGGGTCACGACCCGCCCGGTCGCGACGTCGAAGTTGATCATGAACGAAAGCGTGCCGTGCCGCGTGTACTCGAACTCTCGGCGCTCGATCTTGCCGGGCGCTAACGGGAGCCCCGGATGCTTGCGCTCTAATGCCTGTACGCCCGTCATTTCATCGCTGCTGATCGTCCGTTCGCCTTGGGTGGCCAGCGCGGGCGCCTGCCGATACAGCGTGTTGATGTCGGCGATCTTCGCGTCGAGTTGGGCGTCGGGCTCGGGCGTGAGCCAGTCACGGATCAGATGCGGCTTAAGGTCCCCCCTTTTCAGCAGCCGCGCGGCATGCCGCGGGGAAATCTGCGCGACGATGCCGCGCAGCATAATTTCGTCGGCCACTTCGCGGCCCGACCATTGACTGATCGGGCGCTCCGACGCCTCGGGCTTCTCGCAAGCCAGGGCGGTGATCTGGCACAACTGATCGGCCGTGATCGCCGATGGCTTGCCGGCCCGGGGTAAATCTTGCAAGCGGTCCTCGACTGTCAGGTCCGCCAGCGGGATCGCTTGCCCAGCGCGCCAACGTTGACGCCACTGCCGGACCATGTCCACGCCGACCAGTAACTTGCGGCCGACCTGCGCATTGTTCAAGCCCTGCTCGGCCGCCAGGATGATGCGCGCCCGCAGCGCAATCTGCTGAGCGGTGCTATGGGCGTTGACTAACTT
>Ga0351954_1052_pt1 | contig 11245 bp, 7 predicted proteins | sample BONcelT113001D13_FD_205813 | JGI IMG/M metagenome (GOLD analysis project Ga0351954, IMG submission 205813) | Enriched cells from coal bed in the Powder River Basin, Montana, United States - BONCAT cells T11 rep3 HSBNCT.T11.300.1.D13 ...
CGCGGATCGTTTACCTCGCTTTTCATCACCAGTAAATGGCCGAACCCGATAATAGCGGTCAGGATGTTGTTGAAATCGTGGGCCACCCCTCCCGCAAGTTGTCCGACAACCTCCATCTTCTGGGATTGAATGAGCTGGGCATGGAGCTTTTCCCGCTCTTCTTCCGCCTGTTTACGTGCGGTGATATCAAGAGCAGTGAAAATGACCCCTTTGGATAAATCCTTCGAAACAATCGGCGTCGAGGAGAGAATGATATTGATCAGCGTTCCGTCTTTTTTCTTCCAGAGGGTTTCCAGCGTCCCGGTTCCCCTCTCGGCAATCTGGGAATACTTCTCGGTTCCGACACGAGTGAACTCCTCCTGAGTGGCGTAGAATATTTCCGCACTCTTTCCAATAAGTTCTTCCCGTGCATACCCGGTCATCTCGCAAACACGTGCGTTCACATCAAGAAGAACCCTGTTGCTTAGAATGCCGATGCCGGTCGGAGCGACACGGAAAATGCTCCGCATCCTTCTCTCGCTCTCCCGGAGAGCTTCTTCGCCATTCTTTCTGGCCTCGATTTCATCTTGCAATTCACCCAGCAGATCCAACGTTGCGGTCTGGCTCAGCTGCAGCTTACTGTTTGCTTCCCGCAGTTCCTCTTCCACTTGGCGGCGTCTTGCCAGTTCCTGCTCCAGCTCGCTGGTGCGTTCGGCCACCAGTGCGGCAAGACGGTCCTTCTCCTCCCGCTTCAGTTTGCTCGCCTCTTTGATCTTGGCCATGGCGCGGATCTGGGCAGTCAATTCCGCCTCATCCAACGGCTTGGCCAGAAAGCCCTCGGCACCCACCTCCAAGGCCATGATACGGATTTTTCGGTCTGTTTTCAGAGCGGTGAGGAAGACTACCGGAATATGCCAGAGTAATTCGTTTCCCTTCAGTCGCCGGCACACTTCGAATCCGTCCATTCCCGGCAAGACGATATCGAGCAGGATGACATCCGGATCTTCGGCTATCGCCAGAGCAATACCCTCCGGACCGTTCAAGGCGGTCAGCACCTTGGCCTGGGGCAGGACATCTGCCACGACAGCTTTCAACGACGTCAGGTTATCCCGATTATCGTCTATGGCTAAAAGCTTCAAACTGCTAGCCTCCATCGAGGGCCTCCTGGATGGTCTGGTGAAATAACTCCGCGTTAATTTGACAGCTTACCACACAAAAAGTGCACCTGAAAGACCATGACAACCTTCATAAAATCGAGAAGCGGTCTTCCTTGTGATTCCAGTATGAGTGTACTATCACATGCAATAGCTCCGACTGGAAGAAAATTAATGTTATTTCGAAAAAAGGCCTGCATGAGCAGACCTTTTTTGAGATGATATCCGGTGCGGCAGGGCCAGGAGCCTGTCGGACTCCTAGTGCAACAGACTGTCGGCTAGTGCAACAAGATTCGGCAGGTCTGGCTTCGTGACAATATCGTTGGCGCCCAGATCGCGCCATTTGCGTTTGTTGTCTTCACTGGCAAGCGACGAGAAGAGGAGAACGGGCAAGTCCCGCAAGGCTTCTTCTTTTCTGATCAGGGCGGTGAGGTGCAAGCCGTCCATTTTCGGCATTTCAATATCGGTTATGAGCATGTCGAATTCCCGGCTATAGTGAGCCCCATCTTTGCTGCAACGCTGCAGCATGGCAGTAATCATCTCCCATGCGTCCGAACCGTTTTCCGCCTCTTCCACCTGGTACCCCGCAGCACGGAGCGACGAACAGATACTGCTGCGGATGAATCGTGAGTCATCGGCCACAAGAATGCGACGTGTGCTCCGATCCAGGGTCAGTTCCTTTGTCATCTGCTCATCGCCGATCCGGTACAGCACATCCTGCCCGCATATTTCGGCAACAATCTTCTCAAAATCAAGAATCAGGATGATCCGGTCATCCATCTTAACTACGCCGGTGACATTAGCGCTGTTAATCATCTTCACCGGCGGCTCCACCCGCTCCCAGGAAATCCGGTAGATGCTTGAAACAGAGTGTACGAGGATTCCGACATTCATGCGGTTGAATTCAAGTACCACTACCCGATCAGGAGTCAGTTCCTGGTTGTTTTTGCCAAGCACATAGGATAGGTTGATAACCGCCAGGACACTGTCCCGCAACTGCATCATCCCTTCAACGGCAGGATGACTGTTGGGTATCCTCCAGGTCTTGGGACGACGGATAATCTCCCGCACCTTGGCCACATTCACCCCATAGTAACAGGGAACGGTTTCGCCATTCGCGTCCAGCTCATCGATCCGGAACTCAACGATTTCAAGCTCGTTCGTGCCACTTTCCAATAGGATCTTCTGCTTGTCGTCGGCTGCCACCGGTACCTCGCTTGTTTAGAAATTGAAAAACATCTTCAGTGGTGAGACGGTTCTCCACCACCTTCTTCTTTTTATCGGCGGGTTACCAAAAAACTTTAACGAAAACGATGGCAGGATCGGTATGGTCAGAGGGCAATGAGCACCTCAGAGGCAGACAAAAATGCTTGAAATTAGCATGTTTTAAATTCATACTCCCGAAATATACACTAGGCACATACTTCAGCCTCAATATCCTCGGCATGATTCGATAGCTGATGCTCTCGCAAATTCTATTTGTCATGCCCGAGTAACTGTATCGGGCAGCCAGGATTTCAACGTGTCACCGTCTGGATTCCCGATCAAAATCGCTTCGGGAATGACAATGTGCGAATTCATCATTGCTTGTTTCTGTGATACAAACCCAAAAAAAGTTTGGCAGAGGAAATAGTGAGAAAATGAAAATCGAATGCCCCTCCTGTCAACTGACAGGGAACATCAACTCAGTAGACGTTCCGACCGAAGGGCGTTACTTCGACTGCCCCCGGTGCAAGAGCAGCTTCTTCGTAGCCAAACCGGCCCCGGGTCCTGAAAACAGCTACCCGATGAGCATCTGCCCGACCTGCCAGTATTCTACCTTTACCGACGAGCTGTTTGCCGTCTGTCCGAAATGTGGAACAAAAGGAACCGACTACCGGGAAATGCTGCGTAATAAGTCAGCGGAGAGGCTGGCAAGGCGCGATTCCGTGACCGACGACCCGCATGAGCCGACCACTGTTGTGGATCGCGACCAGGTACAGCACGATTTCGAGTTGCTTACCCGATCACTCCGCAATCCCGATTTTGCCACGGCAGCGCCTCTTGAGGTGGTTGCTGAGAAACCGGTGATTCCCATGACGATCCGGATCTCCGGCTGGGCTGCAGTAGCAGCAGGCGCAGTTTTTCTCTGCTACGGGCTGGCAGGACTGGCACACTACTATGGAACAGACTGGCAGGCCGTTCTCTCCGTGCCGTTGCTTGAGCCGGTCTCCAAGACAATAATATTTTTCAAATACGGGTTTTTCCCCTGGCTGAGGACTCTCACCGGCCTCGGGCTGGTTCTCGCAGCAATCCAATTTCTGGCCCTGAAACCATGGGCGCCAAAGGTTTTGACCTGTCTGTGCTGGGGCGGCATCGGCCTCATGCTGGTACAGGAGTCAGTTGGAATCGTCAATCGGGTTCTGATAACGTCCGGCTCCCCTTCCGCCATATTCTATGTGGATTGTCTTCTCAGCTACCTGATAAAGGTTTCCCTGTGGAGCGTCCCATTTCTCGCCGTACTCTGGCTCCTGAGCAGGGACGAAACCATACGGGAATACTCAGCCTAGCCCACTTTCTACTGCAACATATTGATATTACACACATAATATACTACAGGGTATCTTCTTGAGGAAAATCTTGCTAGCATACGTTTTTCTGACAAAACTGGACTTTAGATGTAGGGAGGTACTATTTTGAAAAGCAGCATTCTTTTGATCCTTTTCGTTATTCTCGTCGGTTTTGTCGGCGGCTACCTGTTCCTGCGGGACGGTACTGATCCGCAACTTACATACTACCCCGCCGATGGAGCTGTTTCGGCAAACGTTCCTCCGACCCTGACCCTGGTCGATACGGAAACCGGCCTGAAAAACCTGACCGTCACTGTTTCCCAGGCTGGAAAGGTTACAAAACTGGTCGACATTTCTTTTCCGAGCGGTACTACCCGCCACTCGGTCCCTCTCCCCTTGGGCAAACTCGGTCTGAAAGAAGGGCCCATGACCATCGACATCGTAGCTGCCGACAACGCATCGATCCCAAACAAAGTCAAACGCACTCTTTCGGTAGTATACGATAACCAACCTCCAACCATTAGCGTCCTGACTACCGCCCACAACATCAATCAGGGCGGCTCCGGACTGGTGATGTTCCGCGTCTCCGAGAAAGTGCGACAGGCCGGGATACGGGTGGGTAAACACTTTTTCCCCGCCCACCCCCAGCAAGGCGGCGCCTATGCCTGCCTGTTCGCCTTTCCTTACGATGTAAAACCGAATGAATTTCTACCGCGGCTGGTCGCGGTGGACCTGGCCGGCAACGAACGCACGAGTGGTATCAACTACCGCACCAGGCTACGACCCGCCAAATCGGACAGGATCAACATTACCCAGGCATTTCTAAACGAAAAGATGCCGGATTTTCAGCACTTTTTCCCAGACACTCGAGACCCGCTGCAACTCTTTTTGCGGGTTAATGGCGAACTCCGCGCTGCAAATGTCGCCACATTGAAGGAGCTCCCGGCCAAAAGCGCCGGCAAACCCCTCTGGCGTGATGCCTTTCTGCGGCTACCGAAAGCCGCCCCCCGGGCCGGCTTCAATGACCAGCGGGATTACTACTTCGACGGCCGGAAGGTCGACCACCAGACCCACCTGGGTCTTGATTTGGCATCGCTCGCGGCATCACCGGTTCCGGCCGCCAACAACGGCACGATCATCTACGCCAAAGATCTCGGCATCTACGGTCAGTGTGTCATCATCGACCACGGACTCGGCCTGCAGAGCCTCTATTCCCACTTGAGCAGCATCGATGTCGCAGTCGGCAACCAGGTGAGCAAAGGTCACATCATCGGTAAAACCGGCACAACCGGCATGGCAGGCGGCGACCACCTACACTTCGGCATCCTGGTAAACGGAATTGAAGTTGATCCTCGGGAATGGCTCGATCAGCACTGGATCACCGACAACTTCAGCGACAAATGGAACCTGGCCCTCGGAACGGCCAAGTAGTTTTCATCCGGAAACGGTTCTTTTCCGCCCTGGCTGTGTCAATCCGCAGACTTGCTTGTGCGGCGTACCTGTGTACGTCTCCGCGCAACCCCTTGATATTGACTCGCCCTGAGGGCTCGTCCTGCGGGCAGCCTTCGCTGTCAACTTTTGCAGGTAAAAGATTCTTGCCAGGACGACAACGAGCCAAGCGAGTTGGGCCATGAAGATGCCCCGAAGGGGCTTGCTTGCGCGCCGAAGCTTCAGCGAAGGAGTGAAGGCCGAGTAAAAATCCCTCGTTTCCGAATCGAAAACCAATAGTTTCACGTCCGGAGTTTCCGAATGGAAACTATTTATCGAAGTAAAAGGGGGCGTCTCAGAAAACGGAAACTACAGCACGATAATCCGATGTCATCTGCCAACAACCTAAACGTACCCGTACCAATCTTGGCAGTGCTGCGCCATAGGTAAATAAATGTCCTCCCAACCGAGTGGTAACAGGTATTGTGAATGTGTATCATCTAGGAGCCTGTCGGACTTAGGGTAAATCTGCTGCAAATCCGTCTGGACGGTCCATATTCCGCCGCTTTTTTGGTCAATAGAACAACTATTGCCCTGCAAAATCGACAAAATCTGTCCTCGCCCAGCCAAATTTTCGCTTCGATTTCCTAAGCACGACAGGCTCCTAGCACCGAGACAGTAGCGGGGTTTGTGATACGTCTGGTATACTGGCAGGAATAAAGAGTTTACTCGTCAGGAAGTAATGACTCGTGTCGTGTATTTATGAAAACGGTTTCGGGTTTTTTGGCGCAGTTTTACCAAGGCACTCTTCAATCCCACCGAATAATAATTCGAATGAAACCGGCTTCACGATGTAATGGGCAATTTCAAAGTCGTTTCCGATAGAAGCCTCCAGTAAAGCATTTTCGGTATCCCCGGTGAGGACGATAATCTGCACGTCAGGCTTAATTGCGCGAATTTCGGCAATCAACTGCACTCCGTTCATTTCCGGCATATTGATGTCGGTGATTACAATATCGGACATGGAAGCTTTGAAAAGTTCCAAGGCTGCTCTGCCGTTGGTGGCGGTATAAAGTGCTACGCCGGGAAATTTCTTGAGCACTATTTTGGCAAGAAGTTCTAGAGCAGTCACTTCATCTTCGACAAGCAGTAGTGAAATCTGCGTGGGGTCAGGTGCCTTTTTCATTGGAACACCTCTATCCTGAATTCTGCGCCATTGCCCTTGTTGCGAACGGAAAGCCTCCCCCCCATATTTTTTTCTATTATGACCTTCGACAAGAAGAGGCCGAGTCCGGTCCCACTCTGTGGGCCTTTGGTCGTGAAGTAGGGCTCAAAGATTTTATCAATGATCTCTTCCGGGATGCCTCCGGCGTTGTCGGCAACTGTCACTGTCGCGCAGCTGTCTTCACTGGAGATGGTGACGGTTATTTCCGGGTTATAGATCTCCCTTTCCGTCAAGGCGTCTTTGGCATTTACTAAGATGTTGAGGACCACTTGTGCGAACTCGTTGGGATAGCCCCATATTACGGGATCATCCTTGGCAATTATTTCAACACTGATATGAGCTGTTTGGCTGTCCAGAAGTGACATCGACTGTGCGATTGAATTCTGCACGTTGAACTCGACCTTTTCCTTTTCCGGTTTGAAGAAATTCCTGAAGTCGTCGATGGTTCGGGACATGTGATGGATGATTTCCATCGACTTCTCGACATTTTCGACCAGGAAAGTCCGGTCGAAGTCACCAACATCGTAAAACAGCTGCAACTGCTGGACCGTGAGCCCAAGCAAGTTTAAGGGCTGGCGCCACTGGTGCGCAATATTGCCGATCATCTCGCCCATGGCCGCCTGGCGGCTCTGCATCAGAAGCATTTGATCCTTTTCCCGCAGTTCCGCCGTCCGTTGCGCGACCCGGGTTTCAAGCTCCTGGTTCGTCTCTTTCAGCGCCTCTTCGGCATGTTTTCGCTCCGTGATATCACTGAAAAAGGTTACCAGCCCTTCAGGGGTCGGATGGCAACGGCATTCAAACCAGCGTTTTAGCGGGGCGGGATAATAGCATTCGAACTGGATCGGGACGTTTTCATCAAACGAACGGCGGAAGTTTTCGCCAAGGGGAAGGTCATGGGCCTGCGGCCACAGCTCCCAAATCGATTTGCCCAGCAGTTGTTCCGGGGCCATTTGGAAAGCTTTCGCAGCCGCGGCGTTAATGTAGGTGTAGCGCCAGTCACGGTCGAAGGCGGCAAACCCGTCGTTCATCTGCTCCAGAATGGCGTTGATCCTTTCATGGGCTGCACGCAACAACTCTTCCGCCTTCTTGTGCTCGGTGATGTCGCGTACAACCGAAACTGACCCGATGATATGGCCCTTGGCGTCGTGAACCGGCGCGGAGCTAACCTGGCGGTGCCGCAATTGACCAGTGCCTGGTGTCCGGATTATCTCGTCCTCGCCACGAATAACTTCGCCGGTCAAGGCGCGCAATGGCGGTGAATCATTGGCAGGCCGCAGGCTCCCATCGCCGCGGTATACTTCCATACTTTCCGCCAACTTTTCGACATCGACCGGACCTGTTAAGTCGACGATAAATTCCCGGACCGCGGACGGATTGGCCAACGTGAATTTCCCGTTAGTGTCTGCAAACCAGACCTCGTCACTGATACTGTTAAGCAGGCACGACAGCCTGTCCTTTTCTTCCTGGACGGCAGTCAGCAGCCTTTGGACCTCCTCCTCCGCCCGTTGGCGCTCCGTGACTTCGCGCAGCAGTTCGGCGCTGGTCTCCTCGGCCTGCCTGCGGGCAGCGAGGGCATCTTCCGCCACGTTGAGGGCGGACCGGCGGGAGTCGCGCAGGGAGGTATTGGCGGCCTGCAACTCGGCCCGGCTTTCCTCAAGAGCCTGCTGCTGCTCGTGCAGAACGCGGATCGAGCTGGCCTGTGCCTCCAGTTCGGTAAGGTCGGACGCTACCAGGCAAATACTGGTTTGAGTATCGGCCACGAGCAGGCTGGCCGCGAGTTGGACGGACACGGGGGCGCCGTCGGCCTGGAATGTAAGGCGTCGTTGGACCGGGCCGGCCTGGGCGTCGGCCAGGAGCATCCGCAACGGGTGGTGCTGTGCGGGCGCGACGAAAGTGGTGAGCTTTTGACCGATAATGTCCGCCATCCGGGTCATTACCAGGCCGCAGAAGCGCTGGTTGCAAAAGAGAATCGTCTCGTCAAGGCTCACCGTCAGGGCGGCCTCGTTCATAGTCTCGACGATGAGCCGATAGGTCCGCTCGGCGCCGGTGAGAGAGAAAACCCGGTCGCCGTGGGGACAGGTCACTACCAGGGCGTCCACCTCGCCGCTACGAATGGCATCCAGAGTCTGTTCGGCTTCATCGAGCCGGGAGTTGAGCCGCTCGATTTCCTCAAGCAACGCGCTCTTGGTGCGCGGGTCTTCGTTTGTCTTGGCTCCCATGCGTTACTTTCTCCTCAGATCCAGGCCGACCAGGACCTTTTCCTTGTCAGCCATGTTGCCGATGATTTTACGTAGCGGCAGCGGCAGTTTTTTGATCAGGGTGGGCGCGGCGATGATCTGCTCGCCTTTGGCCAATACCGGATGCTGGTAGAGGTCGATCACCTCCAGGTCGCAACGCCCCGCCAGGTATTCGTCGCAGATTGCCGTGATGTTGCGGATCGCTTCCTGAGAGCGCGGGGTGAGGCCGGCCACATAGAGCCGCAAGGTATATTGCTGGTCCTTTGCGTCAAGGCTCGCGACATCCAGAGCCTCCATCACCGTTTGGGAACGTTTCTTGGTCATGGGTTTTTTCCTTTTGGAAAAGCTCCAACGCCTCCAGACCTCGGGCGGATGCTCCGATGCCTACCGTAATGGAATCGGAGGGGCTGCTTCTCCAACTCCGCTGGCAAATTCTGCCACTGGAGCCGTACCGCTTTTTCCTGATGATGACTTCTTTTTAGAGGGCATGTACGGATACCTTTGCCGGTTCAAGATTTTATTCAGTTGATATGGCTGTACGCTGAAGATAAAAAATCAAAATGGCGAAGGGTGTGGTTATTTCTGAAAGTCTTCACCCTTCATAATCCATAATTCATAATTCACCCCAGCGGCTTGATGTCCAGCCCCACCAGCACCCGTTCGGTGTTGGAGAGGTCGCCGATGATCTTCTTGATCGGAGTGGGGAGTTTCCTGACCAGGGTGGGTATGGCCAGGATCTGGTCTCCCCGGGCCAGTTGGGGGTTCACCAGCAGGTCGACCACTTCGATACTGTATTTCCCTTCCAGGTGTTCCTCGCAGAGCCGCTTCAGGTTTTCGAAGGCGGTAATGGATTTGGGTGTCTGGCCCGCGACGTAAAGCCTCAGCTGATAACGTTCTTCAACATTTTCCGTTTTGCTTTTTCGTGGCGTCTTTTGCGTTGCTTCTCCGGTCACTTACCACCTCTCTTCCCGCTCTTTGCGGTGCTCGCCTTAATGGAAGCAAGTTCATCCGCCTTGCGGTTCCGCGCCATTGCCTGGGTCTCTTCGGCGAGGACTTCCTGGTGCAGCTTTTCCCTGGCGATTGCCTGCTCCAGTTCATCCTTTTCGACCTCGAAGCTGGCGCGAAGCGCCGTAATCTGAGCCTCGATCAACGCCTTCTTCCGTTCGATGTCGCGTTGTTTCCGCTCGACATCATGGTTCCGCGACAGGATTTCCAACCTATCCCTAGCCTCCTGGGCTACCCTGGCCGCGCCGGTCATCACCATGCCGGAACCGACATAGACATCCCGGAGTTGGGCGCCGTTGTCGGTCAGGCAAAACTCCCTGACCTGGTTGGAATGCTCCATGCCGCGGGACTTGAGTATGTACAGGCCGCGGTTGCGCTCGCCACTCTCCTCCATGACTTTTAAAAGTAACCAGGTATCCATGAGCGACGATATCCCCACCGCGGTACACTCCACGCTGCTGTTGGTAGAGGTCAGGTCGGTACAAAAGGCGGTGATTTGCTTCATCTTCAGGAAATCGATCAGCCGGGAAAGCATCGACTTGACCTCCATCTCACTCGCCGCTGCCATCAGGTTGGAGATCGGATCGACCACGACGATGGCCGGCTTGAATGCTTCAATCGCCTTGTGCATGGTCACCAGATGCATCTCCAACCCGTACAGGCTTGGGCGTGAATTGCGGAATTCGAGCAGCCCTTTTTTCACCCATTGCTCCAGATCGATGCCGATGGAGCGCATGTTGCGGATGATCTGGTTGCGGGATTCCTCGAAGGCGAAATAAAGACAACGCTCGCCGCGTCGGCAGGCGGCATCGACGAAGTGAGCGGCCATGCTTGATTTACCGGTCCCTGAGGTACCGGTAACCAGGATGCTGCTCCCCTTGTAGTAGCCTTTCCCGCCGATCATGGTGTCGAGGCGCGGGATGCCGGTGGAGACCCTCTCGCTGGAAGCCGCATGGTCGAGGCCGATGGAGGAGATCGGCATAACGGAAAATCCCTGTTCGTCGATCAGGAACGGGTATTCGTTGGTGCCGTGGACGGAGCCGCGGTATTTGACGATACGCAGGCGCCGCGTGGCGATCTGCTCTGCAACCTGGTGGCTCAGGAAGATCACGCAGTCAGCCACGTATTCTTCCAGGCCGAAACGGGTCAGTGACCCCTCCCCCTGCTCGCCGGTGATGACTGCAGTGACACCCTGGTCTTTCAGGAAACCGAACAGTCGTTTCAACTCCGACCGCAGGATTACTTCGTCGGTAAAGCCGGAAAAGAGGGTCTCAATGGTGTCGAGCACCACCCGCTTCGCACCGATGCTTTCTATGGCGTAACCGATGCGGATGAAGAGCCCCTCCAGGTCGTATTCGCCGGTCTCCTCGATCTCTCTCCGCTCGATGTGCACGTAATCGAGAGAGAGCTTCTTGCGGGCCTCCAGATCATTCAGGTCGAACCCGAGGGAGGCGAAGTTTTTCGCCAGTTCTTCGGACTTCTCTTCGAACGACAAATAAACGCCCGGCTCGTCATACTCCATAGCTCCGCGCACCAGAAACTCCATGGCGAACAGGGTCTTGCCGCAGCCGGTGCCTCCGCAGACCAGGGTGGGACGCCCCTTGGGAAGACCTCCGCCGGTTATCTCGTCAAGCCCGTTGATACCAGTCGGGGATTTTAGTAAAACTT
>Ga0351954_1053_pt1 | contig 11085 bp, 6 predicted proteins | sample BONcelT113001D13_FD_205813 | JGI IMG/M metagenome (GOLD analysis project Ga0351954, IMG submission 205813) | Enriched cells from coal bed in the Powder River Basin, Montana, United States - BONCAT cells T11 rep3 HSBNCT.T11.300.1.D13 ...
ATGGGACCATCTATGACGCGGATACGGGGAGGACGTACCGCTCCCGACTTACCCTGGTTGACCCGAACCGGCTGGAATTGCACGGCTACATCGGAATTCCCCTGTTCGGCAGGTCGTCGATCTGGACCCGGCAGAAATGATTGGCAGCGATAGCCACCGTGCAAGCCATGTTTCCCGGACGGGTAATAAAAAGGCACAACCTGCAGTATCCCCTCTGCATGTTGTGCCTGTATCGTACGTTGCTCTCGTAATTACATTGTAAAGCACGAATGCATATTTCTGTCGATTTTTGGAAGTAACAGCTTCCATTTCTGTTGGCAGACTCACCAAAACATCTATGGCAAACTACCGCAGATACAACGGCATCAGAGTAAACCTGCCGTCTATCCGGTCGGGCACATCCCGCAACGTCTGCCACTTCCATGACGATTGGCTCCAGATGAAAGGTTTGTTATTGACCCTGGCGGAACCATACAGCATCCAGAAGCCCGTGTTCGAGCTCGAGGTGTCCAGGGTGCCGGTCAGCTCCATAAAAGAGCGAACCATGCTGGTGGAGCCTACCTTGGAGTCAATGGAACCATCCGGGATCTGTTTGGGATAGGCGGTTTGCCCATACCCCAGATCCCAGCGTCCGAAAATGGAGAGGGGGTTGGCCGGATCGGTGTAGGTGATGACGGACTTGGCTGTCTCCACATCGTTCACTCCGGGCAACAGTTGCTTGAACTGTTGCCGTCTGGCTGGCCTGTTATCAGTAGATTGCAGGTCTTCGCGCACCTGCAGCGAGGCCGGAAAGTTGATTCCCATCAGATAGCTGTCAGTAACCATCTCAGGGTCGTACCCGGTTGTACAGGCACCGCCGTCCAGCGACTCGCTGCTGACTGTGTAGGACTCGCCGGGATTTTGCCGGTAGTAGACAAAGCAACGGTAGGACATCTCCACCAGGCCGGTTTCATTGGTATTGGCATCCACCAGCATGTAACCGTTCAGGTAGGTGCCGGTATTATCCAGAGAGATGGCATCGAAGAAATCGCTGATGGAAGCTGAAAACTGTTCAGCCAGGGTTGCGCGCCAGAAGATCCAGAGGCCGTCAGGCTTGACCTCACTTTTGGACATCCGATGGGTGGTCTCATTGAACATCATCCCCTTGTTGTTGTAACCGAAATCGGTATTTGAGCCGATAAGACCGGGGTTCGAGGCGTTCACGGCCAAAAGATCGCCATTTACCGCCAGGGTCTGGGTCATGGTCTGGGAAAGAAAGCCCTGCCAGGTATTGTGCGTCAGGATGACTTCACTGCCGCTGCGTTTCAGGAAGGCCGAGCACTTGTCCGGATGATCGCCGGGCCGTACTCCGCCCGGGGCCAACTCTGATGAAAAGGAGATAACATCCATCAGATCGTTGTAGGCATTCAGGAAATAGACATCCATGAAGGTGAGGCCGGCAGTTTCATAGCCCAGAGTAAGTTCCGAGCTGTTCAGATAGCTGCTGTCGGGCAGCCAGGCGCCGGAAAAATCGAGGCCTGCGGGGTGGCTCAGAGTGGCTCCATGATAGATGCCGAGCATTCGGAACAGCAGCCGTTTCAGGCGGTATGCCGTAACTTCGTTTGTGCCCGGATCATTGAGGTACTGCAGAAAGGCGCTATAGTTGGCATTCAGCAAACCGGCAGCCTGATCCAACTCTGCCTGGGTGGGGCCATGCTGCTTCGGAAAGGTATGGGAGGGGTCCAGCAGGTAGGCCAGGTCCCAGGAATTGTCCCTGGCTGATATAATGGTCTTACCCTGCAGCTTGCCCTGTACGAATCCCGCCCGGTATTCGGCCTTCAGATCATTGGCATCTTTGGATACCACGGTCAGATTTGCGATGTTGTTTATCTTCTCAATGACCCCTGAGGCGTTGGCATCCAAGGTGTAGATGGTGCGGTTAGATAAAGCAGCCTCTTCTGAACCGGAACAAGCTGCCAGCAGAAGCATTGTCAGTAGACATACCATATTTCTGATAAATAGATTCATGGAATTCTCCATTGTTGCAGTTTTTCATACAACTTTTTGTTGCGCGACTTTCCTGTTGCCCAGGAGGCCGGGTCGGCAATGACCCAACGAGGGCAGTACAATCAGGAACACCTATTGGATGCAATCAGAATTGAGGAGCCGTCTTCGGCAATGGTATGGAATCTATACCTTCACACAGCGCGTTGTCCACCGTCAGGTTGCCACTGCCATCGAGCTTTATGGTCCAGATGGTGTCGTAGTCGCCCTGCGGCCACGCTAACGCCGGGTCCGGGTTGCTGCCGCCATAATAGGTTGTCAGTAGATAGGTCAACAGTGGTGGAAAATGTTCGTGCTCCCATGCTACCAGTACGGTCTGGCCGGAGAGCGCGCCGCCGGTAAAGAAAAAGTCACTGGTTTTCTTTGCTACTCCCGGGTCGGTCGCTAAACCAATGTTGAACGATGAAACCAGATTAAAGGGCAGGTTATTGGCGATTGCATAGGGCAGTACCGTTAATGAAGGTCTGACGTAGGAAACACTGAAACCCGCGTCAGTGAACGATTGCGCGGGATCTATGGAATACACCATGGTGGGACTGCTTTGTCCGCGCAGGGCATGGGGCAACACATTGGCAAGGGCCAGAGCGCGCCATTGCCCGGGAGCAACAAAGTTGCCGTCTTCAAAAGTGCTCGAAGGATGCGCCTCTGCGTGCCGGATCAGATAGACCGTTTGGTTGGTGTTGGTTCCCGCCGGTATTGAGACGCCATTAACCCCCTCGGTTCGTGAATAGCTGAAAAAGTTCTGCTGGGTGCAGGAAGCGCTTGCCAAGGGGAAGGGCAGCACCGGGTAGGTTTTAGGGGGAGTCAGCTTGCTGTCAAAGGTAAGCAGGCGCGCTTCACCGGACGGTGTGACGGTTATTGCATAGACATGGTTAGACCCCTGAAAGGATGTGGGAAGTCTCAGGTGGTACCCCATGGTTGTGTTGATAGCGGTCAGCAAGGCGCTGGTCGTTTCCCAGGGCGCCGAAAAGACATGATAGCCCGGGGTTTTTGCGTTGATGATGCTGGTTGCCAGGGTAGCGTTATTCCCGTGTACGTCGTTGAACGCCAGTCCCTGGGCACCGGGGACGTAGGGGGTCGGTGCCGCGACTCCCGCTGGCAAGTCTCCTTCAGCGTATCCAGCAGAGATTGGATAGCTGTTGGCGGTTGTACCTTGTATTGTAATCTTGTTAAGAAGAGCGAACTGCTGAATGAATCCGATTGCCGCCATGTCAGGATACTCGAATGCGGTTTGCAGGTGAGTCATCGGCGCCAATACGTGAATGCCGGTTACATTGTTTATCCCCAGTAGCTGCTGCTTCAGGTAGGAGGCAAGCATGAGCGCACGCTGCAAACCCTGATTGTTTAGGTTTGCCGTGGCCGGATTGACGTCACCGAGCGGGTCGTTCTCCAAATCCGGGCTTACCACGAAGATCAGGTTGGTGTTTTTGGCGCTCAGCAGGCTGGATGCTTGCGGGATGGAATTGCCTCCACAGCCTGCGAATAGCGACAGGGCAAGAGCCAGAATCAGAAAAAAGCCAACGGAAATTCTATTCATTGTTCTATCCTCCTTGGATGTAGCGAATTCCCGAGCCCGACAGACCACTGGTTGATCAGGTCTGCACGGCTATCAAGCATGGTTATTGCTGAACAACAGTGTACTTGTTCGTATAAACAATCTGCGTGTTCCAATCGGAAATGCTTACTTATGGATTGCCGTCCCGAAGTTTTGAATCTTTACCTGCATTTCCGGGCTCAATTTTTTGATAAGTTCTGCATTATACGAACCGGTAGGCATCGGTTTAATACTTGGATCTGCCGTTGGATTGTTTGTATATATATCCGTTTTGACTATCTGCTGTGCCGCAACGGCATACGAACGTGATTTCGCAGCGGGTGTTCCGTCTTTGACTGCCGGATCAACATTGGTGGTAACAATTGAAATGGTATTGTCGCTGTTGCGGTAGATTTCGAATGTACGGAACTGCTGAGGGAAATCCCGTAACGATGATGTTTCAACCTGCCAGAAGCCATTTTCAGGCGTAGTGCCGGGAAATGCTTTAACGGTGTTTACATGCCGGTGTCCGGCAATCCATAGCATGAAATTCGGATGTTTTTGCAGTTCAGAAACCAGATCTGTCTGGGATACGGCATTTCTTGGATCGTTCCACCAACCGAGTTCAGACCCCGATTTTTCGACACCAATCGGTGAGTGCGCTGCAATGATCATGAGTTGTCCGGCTGCCTGACCATCGGCCAGTTCTTTTTTAAGCCAGTCATAGCGTCCCTGGTCAAGAAAGCCATGCCCGTGGATGTCGGCCGAGCCATCGTCTTCCCTTTGGGTATCATCGAGCAAACGAGTACTCTGGTTATGGCCGATGCCGCTTTGGGCAGTGGTTGTGGGTTGTTAATCGGAGCGGTATGCCTCAATCCGCTCATGGGCACCCTGGTTGGAGGAATTGTCGGGGCGGCTGTCGGCAAGATTATCAAGCTGGTGGAGAAAATAGGCATCAAGGAAGATTTCATCAACGATGTTGCCGACACACTTACACCCGACAGTTCCGCCATCTTTGTCCTTGTTTCCAAGGGACTCTCGGACCAGGTGGCACAAGAGTTGAAGAAATTCAGCGCAAAATTGCTGCGCACGTCTCTCTCACCGAAAAATGAACAGGAGTTGAATGAAATTCTGCAGCAAAACATTACCCTGCAAACAGAATGTACTGATAGGGGTGACAGCAGGTAGAAGTCCAATCTGTTTGGCGATCCCACGAATATAAAACCGATCAGCAATAACGAATTATTCGTATTCAAAACAAGGATGAAATCAAGGCGGCGAGGATTGAGGCGACGAAGGCGCACAGGTAGTACATTGAGGAGCCGAAGACGAGCCAACGAAGATAGCGCCTTGATTTGGAATTGGAATAACTCCATGAACGTAAGCCTGGCTATTTGGCAAGTAGCCGGTCCCACCTTCCCGAAATCCTTCAAAGCATGCGTACCAACAAAAGAATCCACCGGAATCAGACGGCTTCAGTTCATGACACATTCAATTCCCAATCCCGTACTTCACGTACCTTGGCAGCCCTATTCGTTCCGATAGGAGAATAGGCGCAGTTGCGCGGAAAGCTTTTTATGGCATTCTTGAAAGGAGCCATGACAGTCCTACCCGACCCTGTTCAATCAAAGTCGGCAATCATGCACATCAAACAGGATGTCACCGCCTGTTCCGGAGGTACCTTGTGGCAAAAAATATCACAACCAAAATTCTGGAAGCCCATCTAGTCGAAGGCAGGCTTACGCCTGGGAACGAGATAGTAATCAGGATCGACCATACCCTGCTTCAGGACGCTACCGGCACCATGGTCATGCTCGAATTCATGGCCATGGGGACGCCCCGGGTGAAGGTGGAGTTGGCGGCCCAGTATATCGATCACAACCTGCTGCAGACAGATTTCAAGAACGCGGATGACCATGCGTTTCTGACTTCGGCGGCGCGGAAATTCGGTCTCTACCTTTCCAAGCCGGGCAACGGGGTCTCTCACCAGGTCCACCTGGAGCGGTTCGGTGTTCCGGGAAAGATCCTCCTGGGCGCTGACTCCCATTCTCCAACCGCGGCCGGTCTGGCAATGATCGCCATTGGTGCGGGAGGTCTCGACGTGGCCATGGCCATGGCGGGTCATCCGTTTCGCCTCCCCTGCCCGAGGATCATGGGGGTGAGGCTTACCGGCAGACTCTCCGACTGGGTCTCGGGAAAGGACGTGATACTGGAGATGCTGCGCCGTCACACGGTACGGGGTGGTGTGGGGAAGATTATAGAGTATTACGGTCCGGGCGTAGAATCCCTCTCGGTTACCGATCGCGCAACCATCGGCAACATGGGAGCGGAATTGGGCGCCACCAGCTCGGTCTTTCCTTCGGACCGACGAACCAGGGAATTCCTCGAATCCCAGGGCCGTGGCGATGCCTGGCTGGAGCTCGCGGCCGATCCGGGCGCGGACTACGACGACCATGACGAGATCGATCTATCCTCGCTGGAGCCGCTCATCGCCTGTCCTTCATCACCGGACAACGTGGTGCCGGTCAGGGAAATCGAAGGGCTGAAAGTTGACCAGGTAATAGTCGGCAGCTCGGTCAACTCGTCGTTCCGCGACCTGATGACGGTCTGCCGGGTACTCGACGGCCGCAAGGTCGCTCCCCACGTCTCATTCAACATCAACCCCGGAAGCCGGCAGGTGCTGGAAAACGTGGCGGACCAGGGAGGCGTTGTTCCGCTCCTCACTTCCGGAGCCCAGATTCACCAACCAGGCTGCCTGGGATGCATCGGGATGGGTCAGGCCCCGGGAACCGGCCAGGTAAGCCTGCGCACCTTCCCCCGAAACTTCCCCGGCAGAAGCGGTACGATGAACGACAAGGTCTATCTCTGCTCTCCTGAGACCGCGGTCGCGGCGGGTGTTTTCGGGGTTGTAACCGATCCGCGCAAGCTCGGCGAGTTGATGCCCTGGCCGGGTGTGGGCAACCCGGCGAAATACCTGGTTGACGACTCAAGCATCATTCCTCCGCTCGAAGACTCCGGCGAGGTGGAGATCGTGACCGGTCCCAACATCATCCCGCTCCCGGAATTCGAGGAACTCCCGGACGACCTGGAGACCATTGTCGTGATCAAGGTCGGCGACAACATCTCAACGGACAGCATCATGCCGGCCGGCAACAAGGTCCTGCCGTTCCGGAGCAACATCCCGGCCATCAGCCGCTTCGTGTTCGATCAGGTAGACCCCGGTTTTGCCGATCGGGCCGTGGAAGCGGGAAAAGGGATCGTGGTCGCAGGCGAGAACTACGGTCAGGGCTCTTCCCGCGAGCACGCGGCCCTGGCATCGCGATACCTCGGCATCCGTGTGAAGCTGGCGAAAAGCTTCGCCCGCATCCACAAGGCAAACCTGGTCAACTTCGGCATCCTGCCCCTGATCTTTCAGAACCCGGCCGACTACGACCTGATCAGGCAGGGAGACACCCTGTCCCTCCACGGACTACGCGAACTGGTCGCCTCGGGCGCGGAAGAGATTCCGCTGAACCTGGGCGCCAGAGTTATTGTGGGCATCCTGCAGGTTTCAGAACGGGAGCGAAAGGAACTGCTGGCCGGGGGAGCACTGAACTATGTCAGGAAAGGCTGTCACATTACGAGGAAATAGCGTCTAAACAATCGATGCTGCCTGAAAAAGCTCTCTGCCACAGAGGACACAGAGGGCACAGAGGAAAACCTCTTGAACAGAAAGCTCTGTGATCTCTGTATCCTCTGTGGAAAAAAATACGCTTTTTGGTTTCTAGCAGATGAGGGAAAACAATGAAAACCGGATACTCACCGGGGAAGCTCCTCCGGACCGCCGTGGAAGTGGAAAGACCTTTGCAGGTGATCGGGGTGCCCAACGCCTATACCGCCGTCATGGCCGAAAAGACCGGTTTTCTCGCCCTCTACCTGTCCGGCGCGGGCGTGGCGAACAGCGCCTTTGCACTGCCGGATCTCGGCATGACCACGTTGGTCGAGGTGCTGGAGGAGGTGCGGCGCATCACCGGCGCTTCCCTTCTCCCGCTGCTGGTGGATTGCGACACCGGTTTCGGGGGAAGGTTAATGATCGGACGCACGGTCAGGGAGATGATCAGGGCCGGCGCGGCCGGAATGCACCTGGAAGACCAGATCCCGGACAAGCGTTGCGGTCATCGTCCGGGTAAGTCGCTTGTCCCGGTGGGGGATATGGTGAATCGGATCAAGGCGGCAGTTGATGCCAGGAGCGACCCCGACTTTGTGATCATGGCCAGGACCGACGCCTTTGCCGTGGAAGGGATGGATGCCGCGGTCGAGCGCGCCTGCCGCTACCGGGATGCGGGCGCGGACATGATCTTCCCCGAAGCGCTGATCACGCCGGCCCAGTACCGGGCATTCGCCGACAAGCTAGGTGTGCCGGTCCTGGCAAACCAGACCGAGTTCGGTGTCACCCCCCTGTTTGCCCTCCGGGAGTTGGCCGAGGCCGGGGTGAGCCTGGTTCTCTTTCCGCTCTCGGCTTTCCGGGCCATGAACGCAGCGGCGCTCAGGGTCTTTCGTTCCATCAGAATGGAAGGCAGCCAGACGGGGATACTCGATTCGATGCAGACCCGGTCAGAACTGTATGACTTTCTCGGCTACCTGGAATACGAACGTAAACTCGATACATAACCCTCAAAGGAGGATCATACATGAAGAATACAATTGTACCGGGACTGGCCGGGGTTGTTGCCGACCGTACCACCATCAGTACGGTGGGCAAGACCGGGTTGGGGCTGAGTTACCGGGGATATTCCATCGAAGACCTGACCAGGGAGGCCGACTTCGAAGAGGTCGCGTATCTGCTGCTCTATGGCGAACTCCCCGTCAAGAGTGAGCTCGATGCGTTCCGCAAGCGGCTCACTCCCCTGCGCAGCCTCCCCGCCCGCCTCAGGAATATTCTGGAGCAGGTGCCCGCCGAGGCCCACCCCATGGACGTCCTCCGAACCGGCTGCTCGGCACTGGGCACCATGGAGCCTGAAACCTCGGCAGCCGAACAACTGCAATGCGTGGAACGGCTCCTGGCCACATTACCCGGCATGCTCCTCTACTGGCACCATTACCACACCAGCGGCAAGCGGATCGATACGGTGAGCGATGAAGAGCGGCTGGCCTGCCACTTCCTGAATCTTCTGCACGGAAAATCGCCCAGCAAGGAAGCGTGCAACGCGGTCAATGTATCGTTCATCATCTATGCCGAACACGAATTCAATGCCTCAACCTTTTCGGCCCGGGTAACCACCTCGACCAGGACCGACTACCATTCGGCCATCACCGCCGCCATCGGCACCCTGAAAGGACCGCTCCACGGCGGCGCCAACGAGGAGGCGATGAAGCTCATAGACCGATTCCAGACACCGGACGAGGCGGAAAAGGAAATCCTGCGGATGCTCGATAGAAAGGAGCGGATCATGGGCTTCGGACACCGGGTCTACAAGAAGCAGCCCGACCCCCGTTCCGACATCATCAAGGATTGGTCCAGGAGAATCGCCGAGGACACCGGGCACGAACTCCTTTACCGGGTCTCCGAACGGATCGAAGAGGTGGTGCTGCGCGAGAAGGGGCTGTTCGCCAACGTCGATTTCTACAGCGCCTCTCTCTACCACATGTGCGGCATCCCGACCGCCATGTTCACTCCACTGTTCGTCTTCGCCAGGGCAGCCGGCTGGTCGGCCCACATTATGGAACAGCGGGCCACGGGAAGGCTGATCCGTCCGAGCGCCGAATATATCGGGCCGGAACCGAGGAAGTTCGTGCCGATAGAGAAGCGTTAGAAGAAAAACCGCCGCCACAGAGGACACAGAGAGCACAGAGAAATTGATAGCTATTTATCATACTGCCAAAACCTGTAACCCCACCTGTACTCCCCTTAACTAAGGGGAGGAACGCACTGTTGTCTCCGTGCCTAAACCAGACGAATTGAACAGTCTGGTCCCCCCTCTTAAGTTAAGAGGGGGACAGGGGGAGTTATGCAACAGTGCTGAATAGTTACAGAAATTGATACCTGTCGCACTATCCCTGTGTCCTCTGTGATCTCTGTGGCTGTTTCTTTTCAATAGTTAAGCATGTGCAAGAGGAAAGCGGACCATGTCTGACAGCACCGCCGATAGCAATATTCGCCCGCCACCCGACCGCGAACTGGTGGGGATCGCCGAGTATGTGGCCGAGTTTACGGTCACCAGTAATGAGGCCCTCGAAACCGCCCGTCTCTGCCTGATGGACAGTCTGGGATGCGCACTGCTCGCCCTTACCTACCCGGCGTGTGTGAGGCTTCTGGGCCCGGTTGTGCCCGGCATGACTACTTGTCTCGGGGCACGGGTGCCGGGAACCGTTTTTGAGCTGGACCCGGTCACGGCGGCCTTCGACATCGGGACGCTGATCCGATGGCTGGATTACAACGACACCTGGCTGGCAGCCGAATGGGGTCACCCGTCCGACAACCTGGGCGGAATCCTGGCGGCCGCCGATTTCCTGAGCCGCAGAAACGCGGCCGAGGGAAAGGCGCCGTTCACCATGGCCCAAGTCCTGACCGCCATGATCAAGGCGCATGAGATCCAGGGGGGACTGGCCCTGGAGAACAGCTTCAACCGGGTCGGTCTCGACCACGTGGTCCTGGTCAAGGTGGCGACCGCCGCCGTCGTCACCTCGCTCCTGGGTGGAAGCAGGGATCAAATTGTGGCGGCTCTGTCACAGGCCTGGATCGATGGACAAAGTTTGCGCACCTACCGCCACGCGCCCAATACCGGCTCGAGGAAATCGTGGGCCGCCGGAGACGCCACCAGCCGCGGGGTGTGGCTGGCGCTGATGACAATGAGGGGCGAACCGGGCTACCCGAGCGCCCTTACCGCGAAGAAGTGGGGCTTCTACGACGTCTCTTTCCGCGGCACCCCTTTCCGCATGCAGCGCCCCTATGGCTCCTACGTAATGGAAAATATCCTGTTTAAGATCTCGTTTCCGGCCGAGTATCACGCCCAGACGGCCGTGGAGTGCGCCTTACTGCTCCATGAAAGGGTTCGGGATCGTCTGGACGAGATCGAAAGAATAGAGATAACCACCCAGGAGTCGGCCATCCGCATCATCAGCAAGACCGGCCCCCTCCACAACCCGGCCGACCGCGACCACTGCCTCCAGTACATGACGGCCATTGCCCTGATCTTCGGCCGACTGACCGCGGACGACTACAGCGACGCCGCTGCCGCTGATCCCCGAATCGACAGGGTGAGGAACCTGATGGTGGTGGCAGAGGACCCGCGCTACAGCCGCGAGTACCTGGACCCGGAAAAACGCTCCATCGCCAACGCCGTCCAGGTGTTCTTCAGGGACGGCAGCTGCACGGAGAAGGTGGAGGTGGAGTATCCCCTGGGTCATCGCCGCCGCAGAAAGGAAGGGGTCCCCCTGCTGCTGAAGAAATGCCGGGACAACCTGTCAACAAGGTTGTCGAAGGAGCGGGTGGAAGAAGTGCTCGGCCTGTGCTCCGATCCTGAAAGGCT
>Ga0351954_1055_pt1 | contig 10745 bp, 8 predicted proteins | sample BONcelT113001D13_FD_205813 | JGI IMG/M metagenome (GOLD analysis project Ga0351954, IMG submission 205813) | Enriched cells from coal bed in the Powder River Basin, Montana, United States - BONCAT cells T11 rep3 HSBNCT.T11.300.1.D13 ...
CGACATCATGATGAGCCTGACCTACGCCTATGCGGACAAGAAACCCACGCTGACCGGCGCGGCGCCGGCAGCCGGCACCCAGTTCCTGAACGATGCGTACGGAACGGAAGTCGATCTGGTTGCCAAATACAAACTCTTTGACAACCTCGAGTACATGCTCGGCGCGTCCTATCTGTTCACGGGCGATTACTTCAAGGGAGTCAATGCCAATTTCAAGACCGAAAACAACTATCTGCTGATGCACAAACTGACCCTGAACTTCTAAGTTCGTATAGGGGAGGGGGATCCCCCCTCCCCTATCGCAACCGCCGAATCTCGCGCAACTCCCAAAGCCCCGGGGCTCACCCCCCGGGGCTTTTTTAATTTCCCTTTTTCCTTGACAAAGCATATCAAGGCAAAAGGGGACAGATTTATTTCTTCCCCTGTTTTCACTTCCCCATTGACAAAATTATCGTAGCTGTCCATGATGGCCCCAGGAGATCATCCGGAAGTATTGGAGGCAGATAATGACGGAAAATGGCCTTGAAAAGATCGACGGTCTGATCGCCCGCAGCATCGGCGTTTTCGCCGAACCCATTCAACACAAGCTTGATCTGGTCGTTGAAGGCCAGCAGATGCTGTCGGAAAAGATGGACCGCGGGAAGATGGCGCTCGAAGCCCGCATCGGATGCGTCGAACATAAGCTCGACGCCGTTGCCGCCGATTTGTCCGCCCATCGCGCCGACACCGAGGCCCACCGGAAGGTTTTCAAGGTCAGGTAAGATTGAGAACAAATTTTCGATTCGATGCATGACGATTTGAAAATCATCCTGCTGCCGCTCCTGATCGTTTTTTCACTGAGCTTCCCCCCGTCTATGCAGCCGGTTCTCGCCGGTGAGCTCACCGGGACACAAGCAAAAAAAGCCATCACCTCCGACCGGCCGTATGTTCCCGTTTATCGTTACCGCATCGTCAATATCTACCCGCACGACCCCGGCGCCTTCACACAGGGGCTCATCTATCACGACGGCGTTCTCTATGAGGGCACGGGCCTGCATGGCGCCTCGTCGTTGCGCAAGGTCGATCTGGAAACGGGGCGAATTCTGAAAATTCACCATCTGCCGGGGAAATACTTTGGCGAGGGAATCGCCCTCTGCGGCAACCGATTGATTCAATTGACGTATCAGTCGAAGGTCGGTTTCATCTATGACATGGATCTGCAGCCGGCCGGTTCCTTCCATTACCCGACGGAGGGATGGGGACTGGCCTGCGACGGCGACCATCTGATCCTGAGCGACGGCACGGCGACGCTGCGCCGGCTCGACCTGAAAACATACAGGATCATCAAAGAGATGACCGTGACGGACCAAGGCCGGCCGGTCGTTCATCTCAATGAGCTTGAAATGGTCAAAGGAGAGATATACGCGAACATCTGGCAGACGGAAAAGATCGCCCGGATCTCGCCTGCCACCGGAGAAGTGACGGGATGGATCGATCTGGGCGGATTGTCGGCGCTCGCACAGGCGGCGTCAGCGGGAAAAAGCATGCCGAAAACGGGCACGAATCCGGACCCGGCCCCCCTTCACGAAATCGACGTCCTCAACGGCATCGCCTACGACGAACGGGGCGACCGGCTCTTCGTCACGGGCAAGTTCTGGCCGAAACTTTTTGAAATCAAACTGGAAAAATGATGGAGCCTCTCCCCTTCATCCTCTCCCGCCAGGGGAGGGGAAAATGGAATTCTCTTTAGTGTTTCGCCATGAGGCGCTGGACGGCTTTTTCGAGGCCGTCGAGCGTGAGTTCGAACATCGGGAAGATCCCGCGGATGGCCTCGACGGTCCAGGTATGCCCCCACTCGTCTTCGCGCATGGGATTGAGCCAGACGGCGTGACGGAAGGTTTTTGCCAGAAATTGCAGGCGGTGCGCGCTGGCGCGTGATTCCTTCTGCTCGATGTAGATCGAGCCGCCGGCGTGCATGAGTTCATAGGGCGCCATGCTGGCATCCCCCACAAGAATCAGCCTCGTTTCAGGATCGCGGCGCATGAACTCGTCGATGGGCTCCGGCTTGAACCGGCGCTGCGGATCAGACCAGACCCGGCTGTAGATCGTGTTGTGGAAGTAGTAGATCCTGAGGTCCTTGAACTGTGAGCGGGCGTAGTTGAAGAGTGTCTGCACCATGCCGATGTACGGCTCCATGGACCAGCCGCCGTTGTCGATCATGAGGACGATCTTGAGGCGGTCGGCCAGGCGGCGGTCGAAGACGATCTCGATCTCGCCGGCGTTTTTCATGGTCTCGTAGATCGTTTTGTCAATGTTGACGTGGTCTTTCGGACCGGCGGGAACCATGCGGCGCAGCCTTTTCAAGGCCTCGCCCATCTGGAATTCCGTCAGCGGCCCCTCCTGGGAATAGTCGCGGTAGCGCCGCTCCAGGGCCACCTTGACGGCCGACTTGTTGCGCGACTGCCCGCCCACGCGCATGCCGCCCGGATGATGGCCCGAATGCCCGACGGGGGAGGTTCCGCGCGTGCCGATCCAGCGGTTGCCGCCGTGATGGGCCTCAGTCTGTTCCTTGAGGCGGTCCAGAAAGTACCGGATCAGCTCCTCCGGCGTCAGTTTCGCAAGCTTTTCCGGATCGACGCCGAGGGCCTCGGCGATCTCAGCCGGGTGCCTGAGCCATTCTTCGAGCAGCGCCCGGGCCATGTCCGTCAGTTCGATGTCCTGGGGCTCCGCAAGCGTCACGCCGCGGAAATAATGAGCGAAAACCTGATCGTAGGTGTCGAAATAGCGCTCGCTTTTGACAAGAATGGCACGGGCGGCCGTGTAGAAATCATCGATCGAGCCGATGACGCCCAAACTCAAGGCCTTCTGCAGCCTCAAAAAGGACGTCGGCGTGACCGGAACGCCCCGTTCGCGCAACGTATAAAAAAAATCGACAAACACAATGACCTCTTATCTCCGCGCCGTCTGCTGAAAATATGGAGACACTTCCCCTATTTTTAATTGCATCTCAAAATTGAGGCGCTTTGACCTGTTCGGCGAAAAAGCAGGGGAACGGTTCTCCGATGAGCAGAAATAATATGGGAAGTGTCCCTGTATTATTCTTATCTCCGCGCCGTCTGCTGGACGGCGGCGTTCAAATCGGCGCTTTTCTTGAACAGGATGCCCAGATAGGGAAGGTTGCCGCGCGCAAGCGATTTCACCTGGAAATCCGGATCGGCCTTGAGCGCCCTCACCCAGTTGATCAGCTCCCGCGTGGCCGGTTTCTTCTCGACGCCGCGCAGCTCGCGCAGGCGATAAAACGCCTCCATGCAACCGTCTGCCAGATCCCGGCTCAGATCGGGGTAATGCACCCCCAGGATCAGCCGCATCATGACGGGATCGGGAAAGGCGATATGATGGAAATTGCAGCGGCCCAGGAAGGGATCCGACAGATCCTTCTTGGCGTTGGAAGTGATGACGATCACGGGCCGGCGCCGGGCGGAGACGGTCTTGTCGATTTCGATGATGTCGAATTGCATCTGGTCCAGCACGTCGAGCATGTCGTCCTGGAAGTCGCTGTCGGCCTTGTCGATCTCGTCGATCAGCAGGACCGTCCGCACGTCCGAAACGAAGGCCTGTCCGATTTTGCCCATGCGGATGTATTCCTCGATATTGCTCACATTGCGGCTGGAATCGCCGAAGCGGCTGTCGTTGAGACGGGTGAGCGTGTCGTACTGGTACAGCGCCTCCACCAGTTTCATGCTGGATTTGACGTTCAGCACGATGAGCGGCATTCCGAGGCTCTCGGCAATGGCATGGGCCAGCATCGTCTTGCCCGTGCCGGGTTCGCCCTTGAGCAGCAGAGGCATCTCCAATGCCATGGAAACGTTCACGATTTTTGCCAGTTCATCATCGAGAACGTAGCGGGCGCCCCCGCGAAAGGCACGGTTTGGTTCATTCATGTCTTGCACTCCTTTATATGGCTGCGGCATGGAAATGCCGCGTTATTGCAGGCGCAACGGCTGTCCGGACGTCTGCTTACCGACCAGGCGTTTATCGATTGGATGCGTTTGTAAACAATCCGGGCGAAAATTGCCAGCTTTTTCGTCCATCCCCGCAGGGGGGGCTTAACCTGTTTCGCCCGGAGATCCCTCACACAGAGAAGAAATGAACAACAGGCGGTTTATCTGCATTAGCCCCTCTATTTCCCGAGGCTTCCCTGCGCCAGGCGAAGGTTGTGCGCGGCCGCAGCGTATCCGGGTTTCAGACGCAGGGCCTCTCTGAAATGAACGATGCCTTCCTGTGCCTTTCCCTGCATGGCCAGAATCATCCCCAGATCGTTGTGGGCCTGTGCGAAATTCGGATCGATCCGGACGGCCTCCCTCAGGTTCCGTTCAGCCTCTTGCCGGTCCCCCAGGTTCGCCAGCGCGACGGCCAGGCTGTGATGCACGCCCGCCGTACGGGGCCGGATTCGCAGGGCTTCCTGAAATTGCATTGCGGCCTCTTTGAACTCCCGGCGCGAGGCCCGCGCCAGGCCCAGGTTGTTGTGGGCGTTGAAATAGCCCGGTTCAAGCCGGATCGCTTCCGTGTAGTGGAAAACGGCTTCTTCGGTCCGACCCTGTGCAGCCAGATCATTGGCATAATTATAGTGGTAGCTGGCGTATCCGGGATTGATGCGGATCGCCTCGGCATAGTGAAAGGCGGCTTTCTGCTTTTCCCCGGCGGCGTTCAGGGCCACGCCGAGGTTGTTGTGCGCCAGATGGTTTCCCCGGGTAACGGCCAGGGCATGGCTGAAGAGGCCGACGCTGTCGCGCCAGTGTCCGGTCTGCGTCCAGGACGCGACGGACAGAGCGGCAACGACCAACGCCGCAGCCGCCGTCAGCGCCTTTTTCCCATGGCGCCATCGCTTTAACAGTTCCGGCGCTCCCCATGCAGCGGCGATAAACAGCCCGATGGCCGGAATATAGGTATAACGGTCGGCCATGGCCTGCATGCCCACCTGCAGGACGCCGATGACGGGAACGAGCGTCCCGAGATACCAGAACCATCCCACCGCCACAAAGGGGAAACGCTTCACACCATAGACGGCCGCCGCCGTGATCCCCGCCAGCAGCAGAAACGCGGCGCCGATCTGCCAGAACGGCCAGGCCTCCGGATAGGGATAAAAAACGGATAGATTTGAGGGCCAGACCGTTTTGGCGATATACAGCACATAGGACATCGCCGCATTGGACAGGCGCGCGATCAGCGGAATACGCTCCATGGACACCATGGCGCTGTGCTGCTGGGCGTAGAGGGTTATCAGCGAAGAGGCGGCGGACAGAACGAAAAAGGGGATCTTCTCCCGGACCAGCGGAAGCAGGCGCGACCACTCAAGCGATGCCTCCCCGATCTGTGCCGCTGCAGGGAGAGGTTTGACGTGAGACTCTTTCTCTTTTCTTTTTTTCCGGCTTTTTTCCTTTTTGGTCAAGGGTTCGACCGCTTCAACGCCGCTGCCGCGGATCCGGTCCGCACCCTGCAGGCGCTTCAAAGGCCAAAGATCCATGAGCAGCAGCACAAAGGGCAGCGTCACGAGCATGGGCTTGGCCATGAGGCCGAGAGCGAAAAAGAAAAGGGCCGCCAGGTAGGCGCCCGGATGTTTCTTTTCCTTATAAAGAACATAGGCCCCCAGCGTGAGCATCCAGAAAAAGGCGCTCAGGACGTCCTTTCTTTCGGCGATCCAGGCAACCGATTCCACATGAAGAGGATGCAGGGCAAAAAGCGCAGCGGTCAGGGCGCTGCGCCCGAGCGCACCGGTCATGCGGTCCAGGATCAGGAAGAGCAGAAGCGTGGCGGCCAAATGAAAGAAAACGTTCACAAGATGCATCCGCCCTGCGTCGAGGCCGAACAGATCGACGTCCAGCATATGTGAAAGCCAGGTCAGCGGATGCCAGTTGCTCGCATAAAAGGAGGTGAAGGCCCACTTGACGCCGTCAACCGTCAGCCCGGACAAAACGTGAGGATTTTCATGAAGATACATCTTGTCGTCGAGATTGACGAAATCGAAGTGACGGACCTGCCAGAAGACGGCGAGAATCAGTATCAGCAGGGCGAGACAGACAAGGGATTTACGGAAAGCTTCAGACCGGTTGACGCTCATGGGAGAATCGCTTAGAGGTTGATTTGACATTATATTCAAGGACAGGCCCCGGGAGCGTCATGCGTGATTTTTTTCAATCATCCTGATCTTTTCCAAAAGGCCTTCCCTCTGCTTGTAATCGGACATTCTCTCGAATACCTTGGCGGACATGTGGAAATAGGGAAGAATATCGGCATTCAGTGTATAGTAGTAATGAATGCCCTCCTTCAGGATCTTGTAGGCTTCCATTTCCCTGCCGGCTTTACCTAAAAGGGAAGCGTAAGCGACGCGGGCATGATAGAATAAGGGATTCAGCTTAAGCGCCTTTTCAAAATTGGCCGCCGCTTTTTCCGTCCCGTTTATCCCTGCCAAGTCGCTATTTTCCAAGTAGAGCAGGCCTCTCGTATGGAATATCTCCGGTCGCCAACGATTCCTTTTTTCTGCTTCGGATAGAAGGGCTTCCACCCGCTTAAATTCCTTTTCTCTGCCGGCAACATTACCTTTCGGGATGTGCTGCAGATCCATTCTTTTTACCACAGCCTGTCCGTAATAAGAAGCATCTGATGACCTCCAAAAGAAGCCGGCCGTACTGAAATTTTCCAAAGCCTCGCTGTTTTCACCCCTGCTCACCCAATGAACCCCGCGGTTATACTGATACATGGCCACTCCCACGCCGATCAGGTACAACAGAGGCAGGGCTGCCACAATCACCACCATCAACCTGAAAGCATAGGGTCTTAAGTATTGATGCAAGTCGATCTTTATCTTTCCGCCATGAGGATCCTGTCCGGTTGTCAGGTGGTGAAAACGCCCTAAAACCAATCCCAGCAGAATCATCGTAGGAACGATATAAAAATTGAAATCAAAAAAAGAATGCAGGGCCGTGGCGAGCAAACATGAAAATAATCCCGCAATTTCAATTTTCCGCAGGGCGATCTCTTTTGCTCCATCCAGGGGCCCGGCAGGCGGGGGGGGGCTGCGTTTTATGCTGTAACCGCCGCTTGCCGTCGCGATCTTCGCCGCTTTTCCGGAGGGCGTCGCGGGCCAGGTGCGGATCATTTTGCTTTGCACCTGCGGGCGGATCTTTACCACGCATGGACTTTATAAATGCGAAGAATGACGAGACCATCATAAAAACAAGAAAGAGCAATGCCGGCAGCCCGCCCTCGATCCACAGCTGCAGATAGTCATTGTGTGCATAGGCGCCGGAGCTGTCGTCCTCTGGAAAGCGGTAAGGCGGATATCTGAATGCATAGGTGCCCAGCCCCGTGCCCAGCCAGGGAGACTGTTTCAGCATGTTACAGGAGGCCTCCCAGATGATGAAACGGCTTTTACCGGCATTGTAGGGTTGCTGAAGCGAAGCGATCCGCCCCATCACATCCCCCCCACCCCCGGGACTGTAAAATTTACTGCTCAGCATGCCGGACAAAGCGGCGCCCATGATAACCGCCACAATAACCATCATTGACTTTTTGCGCACGGTCAATGGATAGGAAACTAAAAGAAGTAACGCCAACGCCGCGGCCAGGCTGAGCAGGACCCCCCTGCTGTTAATCAGGACGACCGTATAAATGAGAACGAAAAGGGAAGCAAGGATGACGCCCTGAAACGCAGACACATGTCTATCCTCAATATTGCTCCGGATGATATAGTTCGCCGCCCCCATGAGGATGATGATATTGAGCAGGGCTGCGAGTAAATTTTTATACAAAAAAGGCGCATGAGGATACTTTCCCGACACAAAAAAGTGATAGATTCCAATCATCGAAAGAAGAACGCCTAAAAGCAAAACAAAGAGGCTCACATACGTCCAGACCTTGTCGGCATTTGACTGGAGGGTGTAGAGCCAAAAAACCATCGGCAGGGTTCCCAACCACCAGAAGTCAATCGTGATGGGGGCCGGGGTGTCGGGTAAAAATTGCGAGGACAAGAGGAGCCAAAACCAGAAAAGAGCGACAGATAAGGCAAGGGACGTCCTGGGGATGATCACTCCCCGTTGACAGGAGGTCCATATTGAAACCAACAAAGCAGACCAGAGAAAAATTTGAGACAGGGATAAATACTCAAATTTGTTGCCGTTAAAGAATAGCGAAGCCACCAGGGCCCCGCAAAGAAGGACGCAAGACCAGGCGGCATGGCCGGGGGCGCTTTGAGTTAATCCTGTATCCCTGTGATTCTTTTGCTTCATCATAAAAAAACGCCAATGAAAAGCCCTTCGAACCGTACGATGGGCCAACATCGCCGCCCAAAGTTCATGAATTTCAAAACAAAATAGACAACATGGATATTAATTGCCGGCCTTCATATCACAAATTTACGAGGAAAGAACAGTATTTAATTTCACCCTGAAGCCAGGATGCCATCTATGTGTCCGTTGGTTGAAATGGGTAAAAAATGACTTGACCGTCCCCTTGTTCAAGCCGCACTGAGCGATGTGTTCAAACGAAGGACTTCGTTCAGGGGGCGGTGAAAAACGCAAAAAAGGGCTGGCCATGGACGGGCCAACCCTTTTTTGTATGGCTCCTCAGCGCGGACTCGAACCACGGACCCGATGGTTAACAGCCATCTGCTCTACCGACTGAGCTACTGAGGAATATCTAAATTTATTAAGGCCTTTTGCGCGATCGTCAATGTTCGGATCGGGCGCACTGTAATAAAGCAGGACCGCCTCTTTGTCAAGCGCGGTCTTGAGAAAAATCCAAAATAATCGATCAGCGGCAGCTCATGCAGGTGGAGAGCACGGACATCGGCGTTCCGGTCGTCCGGCTGATGTATTCCAGTTGTTCCACCGGCGCGAAGAAGCGCCCGCAGGAATTGCACGCGGCCATCTTGAAGACCTTGTCCCAGATGATGCGCTTGTCGTCCAGGGATTCCATTTTCACATAACCCGTTGGGCATACATAGGCGCACGAGCCGCAGCCGATGCAGCGGTCGGCCGCGAAGGCGATCTTCGGCGCTTCCAGATCCCTGCCCAGGCCGCGGTCCGCAAAGGTCAGGGCCGATACGCCCACGACATCCCGGCAGGTGCGCGTGCAGAGCCCGCAGAGGATGCAGTCATGGCCCTCGCTTTCGGCGGGCGTGACGGCAATGCCGAGCTTCACCGCGATATCCCGGACCGCCGCGGTCGTCGGATATTGAAAATAGAGCAGCTCCGCCGCGAGCTTCCTGGCTTCCACGGCCTTTTCCGAGGCCGTTTTGACCTCGAGCCCCTGGCCCGCTGGAAGTTCGCAGGAGGCGGTCAGTTTCCATGCGCCGTTCGCCTTGACTTCCACCGTGCAGAGGCGGCACGCCCCGAAGGCTTTCAGCTCCGGATGGTAACAGAGAGTCGGCATGTCGATCCGCAAGTCCCGGATCTTTTTTAAAACGCTGTCGCCCTCATTCGCCTGAACGCTTTTGCCGTCTATCGTCATGTTGATCATTTGAAACCCCTTCAATTTCTATTATATTTTGTTCTGCAAACGCGTATACCTTCCCTCGAATCCCGGATTCCGCTTCAGGCGCGAAATGGCAGGGCAAGCTATTCCCAGACCATCAGCCGGTAGCATCGCAGACATCGCGCCGCCTCAGCTTTTGCATCTGCGGCGTTCAGGCCGCTTTCCACCTCGGACACATCCTCAAGTCGCCGGGCGACATCCAGGAATTTCACCTTCGATGCGGTCTTTTTGACGACAAAACCCGCATCGCGCTGGGCGCCGGTATCAATGCCGGCGAAGGGATCCGCATCGGAAAAGACCTTCCCCTGAAGGGCGCAGTCGATGCTGCGGGCGACCTTGTTGCCGGCGTTGAGCGCTTCGATCAGCGTGGCCGGACCGCTCACGCAGTCGCCGCCGGCGAAAATCCCCTCCACGCTGCTCTTGAAGGTGACGGGATCGGCCTTGATCGAGCCCCAGTCCGTCGTCGCCACGCCGTCCTTGCCCGAAAAAATCGCCAGGTCGGACCGCTGACCTGTTGCGGCGATGACCATGTCCGTCTTCATCTGTGCTTCCGATCCCTTGACCGGGATGGGCCGGCGCCGGCCGCTCTGATCGGGCTCGCCGAGTTTCATTTTGATGTATTCCAGCCCCGTGACCTTGCCGTCTTTGGCCAGGATCTTCACGGGGGCTTTGAGGTAGTTGAACCGGATGCCTTCCTCCTGCGCCTCGCGGATTTCTTCGCTGCTCGCAGGCATTTCGGCGCGGGAGCGGCGGTAGAGGATCTCGACCTCCTTGAAACCGAGCCGGGCGCAACTGCGGGCGCAGTCGAGGGCCACGTTGCCGCCGCCGATAATGACGACCTTCTTCCGGGCCGCGACTTTGCCGCCGAGGCTCAGGTTCCTCAGGAACTCGGCCCCCTGGACGAAGCCGTCATATCCGGCGTCCTCGCCTTCGCAGCCGATTTTCGTCCCGACGTGGGCGCCGATGGCCAGAAACAGGGCCTTATACCCCTGTTTTTTGAGATCGGTCCAGTTGAGCTTTTCGATTCTGCTGTTGGTCTTGAACGTCACACCCGTGCGCTTGATGAGGTCCACCTCGTGATTCAGGACGTCCTTGGGAAGCCGGTAATCGGGAATCCCGACCGTGGCCATGCCGCCCACGCGCGGAAGGGCTTCAAAGACCGTGACCGGATAACCCATGCGGCGCAGATGATAGGATGCCGCCAGACCGGCAGGACCGGCGCCGATCACGGCGAC
>Ga0351954_1057_pt1 | contig 10592 bp, 3 predicted proteins | sample BONcelT113001D13_FD_205813 | JGI IMG/M metagenome (GOLD analysis project Ga0351954, IMG submission 205813) | Enriched cells from coal bed in the Powder River Basin, Montana, United States - BONCAT cells T11 rep3 HSBNCT.T11.300.1.D13 ...
GTGATGGTCCTTGCATTCGGGCCGTAACGGACAAACCACTCTCCGCTTTTGTCGCCGATGGCGCGGTCGAGATCATGCAGATCCGCCATCAGCAGCATGGCGGCCAGATGATGAAGACTGTAACCCAGGCCGGCAAGCCCGTCGATGATTTCCGCCTGGGAGTAGGGCAGTTGCGTCAGCCTATCCTTCGGAATCGTAAACCAGTAGCTCGTGGTGTGCATGTCCTTTTCCGGGAGGGTGACGTCTCCGAATCCCAGGTTTTCGAGGGTGTAGAACTTGATTTTCTTATAACCCACCACCTTCCGCACAACCTGTACATCGCCGTGTTCCACGATCGTTTCCCGGTGTTTCTTCCGGCCGAAGCCGTCAATGACGCGGACATGCGTGTAGGTCATGGCGTCGGTGTAATAGTCCACGTCCACCTTCCGTACATAGGCTTTCTTCCTTTCAAGGTCCAGGTGATCCACGTGATATTGCTGGGATTCGACCATATAGATGGCATCGGTATGCACCGTGGTAAAGGCGCTGTCCCAGTCCACTTCGGCAATCACCCTGTGATGAGCGGTTTCGGTCGTATCGACGACGACGACATTTTCGGGATTGACGCTGCGCAGGCTGATCTCGTCGGCAGGATAGCTTTCCGCCGCCCAGTGCCAGCGGTCGGCCACACGGTGCAGGACGCCTTTTTCATCAAGATAATCAAGCAGTTCTTCAAGATTTTCCCCGCCGAAAGATTCGCCCTTCTCAAAGGGAAGCTCAAAAGCGGCGCTTTTCAGATGCTGCAGCAGGATGAGCAGGTTGTCCGGATTGATGCGGCAATGCTCCGGCGACCGGGAAAAAAAGTAATCCGGGTGCTCGACGATGAATTGATCCATGGGACCGCTGCGGGCGATCAGAATGGCGAAGCTCTGTCCCATCCGCCTGCCGGCGCGCCCCGCCTGCTGCCACGTACTGGCGATCGAGCCGGGATAGCCCACCATGATGCAGGCCTCCAGATCTCCGACGTCAACGCCCAGTTCCAGGGCGCTGGTGCTGACGACGCCCATCACGTCGCGGCTGCGCAGGCCCGCTTCGATCTCGCGGCGCAGATGCGGCAGGTAACCGCCCCCGATAACCCGTGACGAATTTTGAACGAAGCGGTTTGCCGCGTGTGAATCGGTCCTTCAGGTATTTCGTCAGAACCTCCACGTTCAGACGGCTGGTTGCAAACAGAATCGTCTGAATGTCGTTTGCGATCAGATCCGCTGCGAGCTTGCGCGCCGGGTTCAGGGCGGATTGGCGGATGCCCAGTTCCCGATTGATGATCGGCGGATTGAAGAGCATGAAGGTCTTGGCTGCGACGGGGGCGCCGCTCGCGGTGACGAGCGCCACCGGGCGCTCCAGCAGGCGCTCCGCATGCTCCCGGGGGTTGGCGACGGTCGCCGAACAGCAGACAAATACCGGATTTGCGCCGTAGAATCGGCAGATGCGCACGAGCCGGCGCATGACATTGGCCAGATGGGAGCCGAAGACGCCCCGATAGACATGCAGCTCGTCGATGATCACATATTTCAGATTCGTGAAGAGTTTCTGCCACTTGGTATGATGGGGAAGGATACCTGCGTGCAGCATGTCGGGGTTCGTGACGACCACGTGGCCCTGTTTGCGGATCGCCTGGCGGGCGTCGTCGGGCGTGTCGCCGTCATAGGTGTAGGTTTTGATGTCGGCGCCAAGCTCGCTGATGAGGCTGTGAATCTCGTGCATCTGGTCCTGGGACAGGGCCTTCGTGGGGAACAGATACAGGGCGCGCGTTTCCGGTTCCGCGAGGATTTGCTCGAGAGTGGGCAGGTTATAGCAGAGGGTCTTGCCGCTGGCCGTGGGTGTAGCCAGAACCACATCGCGGCCCTTCCTGACCAGATCCACCGCCTCGGCCTGATGACTGTAAAGCTGCCGGATCCCTCTTTTTTCGAACACCTGACGCAGTTGGGGGTGAACCCAGTCCGGAAAATCGACCAGACAGCCCGACGCGGCCGGCAGGCGCTTGACGGCCCGGACGTTTTCCATGAAACGCCGGTTGCTCTCCATGCGCGCCAGCCATTCCCCGAGTGTCAATTTAGCCATAGGGTCGATTTGATCCACTTTCGAGATCGTGATTTTTCGTGCAGCCCTTGCAAGCGGCGTATTTGCGACAGATTTTACAGCGGGCTGTCAGGCTGAATCTTGCAAAGAATGAAAAAAAATACAACAAAAAACAGGGGATCGGAGAAAGACCGGGCTTGGGCAAGGTGTGTTGAAGGAAAAATATGAATAAATACAGCTTGACCTGTCTTGAAAAATGAGTAACAGAAGCAGCCCAAAGTGACTTCACGCCAACTTACTTCCCGATACGGGCCTGCTGCAGACGGGCTGCCGGGCCGATGTGAAAGGGGGTATGAGCACCGGATCATCTGGAATCGGGGAATCAGGGGATGCTCGCCGTTTGGAGATGGCGTTTTCGGTCCGGCGTGAATCAGTATGGCTGTGGCAGCGGACCTTTTTGAAGCAGCATCGAATACGAGGTCTCCGTGATGGAGAAACTTATTCATGATCAGCATGAGCTTTATCGCATCCTGACGGAAAAATCATTTGCCGGGATTTATGTTGTCCAGGGCGGCGTGTTTCGCTACCTTAACAAGAGTGCCGCGTCCTACGCGGGATATATGCCCGACGAACTGGTGGGGCGACGGCCGTTCGGCATCGTTCATCCGGAAGATCTTGAAAACGTTCGTGAAAATGCACGTGCGATGATATCCGGCAAGAGAACATCGCCCAGCGAGTTTCGCATCCTGACAAAAGACGGCCGGATCCGCTGGATCATGGAGACGATCTCACCCATCACCTGGGAGGAGAAACCCGCCGTCCTGGGAAATTCCATGGATATCACGGAAAGGAAAGCCTTCGAGGAAACACTGCGCGACCGGCAGGAGCGCTTCAGGATTCTCTTTGAAGGCGCCCACGATGCGATTTTCATGATGGAGGATTATCGTTATATCGACTGTAATCAAAAGGCCCTGGAGATGTTTCAATGCAAAAGGGAGGAAATCCTCGGCCAGACACCGGCGAGAGTATCAACACCGCTTCAGCCGGACGGCAGAAGCTCCATCGAGAAAGCCATCGAAATGATGAATGGGGCGCTGATGGGAGAACCGCAGCGTTTCGAATGGCGTCATTGCCGCTATGACGGAACGCCCTTTGAATCCGAAGTCATCCTCAATCGCCTGGAACTTTCGCGAAAGCATTTGCTTGTAGCGACGGTGCGCGACATCAGCTATCGCAAACGGGCGGAGGAGGATCTGAAGCAGAGCGAGGATCGTTACCGGACCATCATCGAAAACATCGGGGATGGCTATTATGAGGTGGATCTGAAAGGAAACATCCTTTTTTTCAACGATGCGGCTCAGCGGATCACCGGCATCCCGCGCACCGAGATAGAAGGCACTAATTTTGCGGCCTATGCGGCAGCGGAAGACGCGGCGATGATCTTCGGCTTCTTTCATCAGGTCTATCTGACCGGGACGCCGTTGCGCGGAATATCCTGGCGGGCCGTACGCCCCGATGGACGGGACCAGCACGTGGAGGTGTCCGTTTCGCTCATCCGGGACGCCGCCGGCAAGCCCACGGGCTTTCGCGGAATCATGCATGACATCACCGAACGGCGCAAGTCCGAGGAAGCGATCCAGCGTATGGCCTATCACGATGTACTGACGGGGCTTCCGAACCGCATGCTCTTTTTTGACCGTTTTTCCCAGGTTCTGGCCCATGCCAGACGCAACGAGGAGCAATTCGCCGTGGTCATGATGGATCTGGATAAATTCAAGGAAATCAATGATCGTCTTGGCCATAACGTGGGGGATCAGTTGCTTTGCGGGGTCGCGTCGCGGCTGGCCTCGCAGATGCGCGAGGGAGATACCCTCGCCCGGTTCGGGGGCGACGAGTTTCTGCTGCTGATGCCGGGGGTGAAACAGATCGAAGATCTCGAATCGCTCGGGCAAAAAATCCTTCAAGCCTTCGAGACGCCTTTTAGTGTCTCCTGTGAGGCGCTTACGGTTCGCGCCAGTATCGGTTTTGCCGTTTTCCCGCACGACGGTTCCGATCGGGACGTCCTGTTTCAAAGGGCCGACCTTGCCATGTACCGCGCGAAGGCGGCGGGCGGCAATCGCTGGATGCGCTAGCGGCTGCGAGGCGCCCGTCCTGCGAACCGGCGGCAAATGATAAGCTGCCGGAAGAAGCTTTGTCAACGAATCCGGTCCCTTGCGGGCGCCGTAGGGCCCGACGCCTTCGTCCTATTCCTCCGCGATGAGCAATCGGCAGAGTCTATCCATGAAGTGCCGATCCGGCCGTTCCGCGTGGATGCCGCAGGCCGGGCCGTATGCCGGATCCATGCCCCGGACGAAAAGATAATAGATGCCGCCGAAATGACGGTCGTAGCGATAGTCCTTGATTCTCAGCCGCAGGTACTGGTGAAGGGCGACGGCATACAGGCGGCTCTGAAGGGTATAGCCATACGCGGCCATGGCTTTCTTCAGAGCTGCGGGCGCATAGTCTGCGATGCCGGGGCCCAGAATGTTCGATTTCCAATCCGCAAGATAATACCGCCCCTCGTAGGCAAAGACCAGATCGATGAAGCCGTGCATGAAACCCTCGACGGGATTGAAATTCAGGCGTTCCAGACCCGTTTCCTCCAGTCCGCTCCTGCCGAAGAGCTCGTGAAGCCGCTCACGGGAGACCAGCTTGAGCGGAAAATAGAATTCCAGCTCGTTGAGCCGTGCCGTCTTTTTAATCCGGGAAAGCATCAGGGGGGGTACGCCTCCCGCTTCTGCTTCTGCCATGTCAGGCTGCGGCAGGGGACAGGCCGCGATGTTGCGCAACATTCTGGTCAGGGTTTCTTCCCACTCCCTGTCGAGGCCGTAAAGCGGCAGCTTTCCGGCGATCAGACGGCGGATCACATCCGGATTATTCTCAGTGAAATCAAATTGTTCAAGAATATCATGGACCAGGATGCCGGTCCTCGCGCCGCCTGGTAAATGGAAAATGTTTTGGTCGATCCTGCCGGCGGCCGTCTCAACAGACGGGGCGTCGAGAGGGAAATCATCTGGAAGCTCGGATAGGGATAGGGGGGCTGCGAGCGCCAACGCATCGCGATCCGGACCCTCTGTCTGTGCCGAAGGGGTGGAAACGAGCAGGGAATAGCTGGCCACTTTCCAGGATGGATCGATGCGTCCCCGGAACAAGCGGCAGGCCGGCGGATCCGGTTCCTCCGGGCGCGGGGGAACGGGGACGCCCGAAGTCGTGTCCATCTCCCGGAATCTGATCGTTCCACCGCTGCCGGCGACGAGAGGCGCAAGATCGTCCTGCATTGCGCGGTCGGTCAGGGTCGCCGTGCGTTTATCCAGATTTCCGACCGTATCGTCGAACCCGTCCCCAGGAATCCCCGTGCTGCGGTTGTGGAAGAGCCATGCCGGGGCCGAGGTGCCCGTTTCGTTGATGCGCCCCCAGACCAGATAACAGCGATGCTTTGCCCGTGTTAACGCCACATAGAGCAGCCGACAGTTTTCGGCAAGCCGCTCCTTTTCCGCCAGAATCCGATTCGTATGCCGATCCGCGGAACCGAGATCAAGCGTCAGCGCCCGGTGATGTTTTATGTCATGGAAGGGAAAAGGATCCCTGCCGATCCGCGACGAGCCCCAGGCGAACGGACAGAAGAGGATCGGATATTCGAGCCCCTTGCTTTTATGAATGGTCAGAATTTTCACTGTGTTGGCGTCGCTTTCCAGGCGCAGGAGGTGGTCGTCGCGGTGCTCCCTTCCCTCGCTTCTGAGCTGCTCCCCCAACCATTGCAGCAGCCGCCCGCTATCCAGACGACGGGCTACGGCTTCGTGGTGCAGGATTTCCGAAAGGTGCAGGAGGTTGGTCAGGCGGCGTTCACCGTCCGGAAAGGCCAGCAGGCGGCTCCGGACGCCCTCTCTGTCCGTCAGGGTCCGGAACAGATGCATGAAGCCGCGCGTTCGCCAGAGTTCGTGATCCTGTCTGAAGGTTTCCAGCCGGGTCGACCAGGCGCTTGCGTCATGCTGCCATTTTTCCAGTGTTTCCGACCCGATGCCCAGCATATCCGTAGCCAGTGCGCCGCACACGAGACGTTCGCTGGCGGGCCACACAAGCGCCTGCAGAACCAGAAAAAGTTCGAGGGCTTCGTGGGAATCGAAGACATTTTCCTCGCTGGCCAGGACGCTGGCGATCCGCAGAGCCTGCAAGGCACGCTGGATCAGACGGGCCTCCCGGTTCGTGCGTACGAGCACGGCCACATCGCCCTCCTCGAGGCGTCTCCGGCCGATCAGGGCGCGGTGTTCGCGCCCCAGGCCGATCAGGCGCGATATCTCCGCGGCGACGGCGACGGCGATGAGCGATCTTGCCGCTTCTTTCGAGAGGGATTTGTCCGATTGGGTGTAACGGCCGGCCGGGATGAACCACATCTGCATGGGGGGCTCCCGCTTTCCCTCGAAGGTGAGGAAGTCCCGCCCGGCGATATCGGCCGCCTGCGCCGGGCGGAAGGAAATATCCGCATAGACGAATGGGTTGTCGGTTCCGGAAAACAGGGTGTTGACGGCGGTAACGAGGTCCGGCTCCGACCGCCAGTTCCAATCGAGCGTGTGGCCGGTCCGGATAGCGCGCGCGGCCTGCATATAGGCAAAGATATCGGCGCCGCGAAAACCGTAGATGGCCTGCTTGGGATCGCCGATCAGAAAAAGCGTGTGGTCGTCGTCCCCGAACAGTTGATGAAAAATGGCATACTGGACGGGATCGGTGTCCTGGAATTCATCGATCAGTGCCGCTTTGAACCGATTGCGGATGGCCGTGACCAGTGCGGCGCCTCCCTCTTTTTCGAGGGCTTCTCTGAGGCGCAGCAGCAGGTCGTCGAAATACAGAAGGTTCTGTTTCAGCTTGCGCGCCGGCAGTTCGGTCCGCATCGTCCGAATCAGCTCGGCCTGCAGAAAAAGCAAGTCCGCATCGAGCATGTCGAGCAGGGCCAGGGCTTTTTCCAGAATGTCCCGGCAGGCTTGAAATACAGGGTGTTCCGGAGGGGATGCGTCTTTCCGAAGGGCCTTTGCGAGACCATCAGCGGTCATTTTTTCAAATCCCTTGAACGGCTGGAACGCCCCTGACGCCAGCCAGCCATCCATGGCCTCCACGAGACGGTTTGCCGTTTTCGGACCGTAAATGTTGGCTTTGAGCGCCGGGTCCTGGAGCTTTTGGCGCACTTCTTCGCGGATTGCCGGCCAGCGAACCCGCAGATCTGCAACCGCCGCGCGCAAAGCGGTAAGCGCCCCGCGGACGGCATCGGGGGAAGGAGGCGGACCGTCCGGAATAACGCGGATATCGGGATTCAGTGCGGGACTTCCCATCCGGGAAAGAAGCGAGGCGGGACTGAACCCCTGACTCAGCGCATATTCGACCAGTTCGGGAAGGGCCTCGTAGAAATGGATCCGCCAGAAATCCTCGACGATTTCTTTCTGGATCCGGCGCTGATCCGTCACGAGTTCGGTGTCGTAAAGGGCGCCGCTTTCGAAGGCGTGATCGGAGAGCATGCGCCCGCAAAAACCGTGAATCGTAAAAATGGCGGATTCGTCAAAATCCCGCAGCGCACTGCGCAGACGCTCGCGGGCTTCCCAACGGGAGGCGGGGTCGGGACGGGCCTCCACGAGCGAACGCAAAAACGCATCCTTGCTTTCCTGATGTGAAAACGCATCCAGCGCCTCCCGGAGCTTCCGGCGGATGCGATCTTTGAGTTCGGCGGTGGCCGCGAGGGTGAATGTGACCACGAGAATCTCACCCACCGGGATCGCCCGCTCGAGGATGAGGCGGACGTAAAGACCTGCAATGGCATAGGTTTTGCCCGTTCCCGCACCGGCTTCGATGAGGTGCGCGCCTTGCAACGGGCTCTTGAGCAGATCGAAGGGGATCATGTCTGCATCCCGTGCTTCATAAGCGGGGCATAAATCAGGACGGCGAGTTGCTGGAAATCATTGTCCAGGGGGTCCTTTTCATCGAAACAGCGACGGTAGTAGCGGTCTTCCGACTCACCTCGTCCGTAGTGCGATCCTGCCCAGACCGTCCGGGCGGCCCGCAGCGCCTCCTGAGCGCTTTTCCCCTTCAACGTGGACTGCTCCGCAAATATCCAGGAAGAATTCGGAAAGAATGGAAGGGGGAAAACCAGTCCTTTCCAATATATTTCAAGTAGTTGCCTGAGCATTGTTTCGGCCTTTTCGACGGGGGCATACGTCCAGGTATGGTCACGACCGAGCAGCATGCCGGCCGTTCGGTCCTGTTCTGCTTTACAGAGGTTCAGGACCAGATGATATATCCAAAACCGCAGGTGATCTCCGGCCTTCAGATCGGCATACCGAAATTGGAACAGAGATCCCCCGAAGAGGGTTTCGATGCGGCCATGCAACTGGTAGTCGCCGAGTTCCAGGTTGACGTCAAGCGGCGTCGGTATCCCGCCCTTCAGGCAGGGTTTAACCCGCGCCGCAAAGTCAACCGCCTCGTTGATGAGGGTTTCATAGATTCCGGCGCCGACCGCTCCGGGCGGCAGACGTCCGGAAGCTTGAAACAAAGGGAACAGCGCCTCCAGATCATCCCCTGCGATCGACTTTTCCACAAGGCGTTTCCCCAAGTCATATTTTTCCAGTCCCCGAATGTCAAAGGCTTCCTGGTCGATCAGGATGTCCGCCTCTTCTCCGAGGGTTGCCCCCAGGCGTTTTTCGATCAAAAAACGACAGGGATTTCTAAAAAAATGAACGAGATCGTTGATATCAATGATCTTCCAGTCTTCGCCGGGAGCGGGAAGGGGACACGAGAAAAACATCGGTGCTTCCCGGCGGGTCGCCCGCAAGCGGCGGGCGGCGCCGAGATTCGCTTCGGCGTAGCTGAACAGGCCGGATTCCGCCGTAAAATAGTCGGCATGAAAGGCCTGCAGACGGTGTTTTACGACGAGAGCGTCCCTGATAAGGCCATCCTCCCGGATAAAACCCTGTTCGATGACGTCCAGAAGTTCCGACACCAAAACGGATGGGGGGAGGATGCCGTTGTCCGCCATGCTCTGGCCGACATAGCTCACGATAAAATGCTGTTTTGCCGAAAGCAGGGTTTCGAGAAAGAGATACCGGTCATCATGACGGCGCGAGCGATCTCCCGGCAAGGGGTGTTTTGCCATGAGATCGAACGTCGGCGATTGGGACGGGCGCGGATAGGCGTCGTGGTTCATGCCCAGCAGGCAGATCACCCTGAAGGGAATGCTGCGCATAGGCAGCATGGCGCAGCACGTGACGCCGCCGCCGATATAGCCCCTGCCATGGTCCTGCTTTTCAAAGTGCGTTTTCAGGAAGGCGCGAACGACCTCAAAGGTCACCGGAGTAACATAGCCGGACCATTCGCTGAGACGGGGCAGGCGATCAAATACCTCGCGAAGCGCCTGCATGTCTCTTTGAGTCTCTTCGTTGCCTTCGAAAAAACGTGCCAACAGGGAGGTCAGGCAGTTCGCCCAGTCAGCCGGTGTCCTGGCGCGTTCAAGATCCTTCGCGCTTGCGAAAAGGCCTTCAAGGTATTCGGCCAGGATTCCGAGCGTCTTCGCCTCCAGGCCTTCGATCGCATCATAGGGCAGAATGCCGTTGAACAGATCCCGGTCCTTTCCCGGCAGGGCGTAGCCCAGCAGGAGTCGGTCCAAGCCGGCCATCCAGGTGTTGTCCGAAAAACCCGGCAGTCCTGCCCGACGGCGCGACTCGCCGTCCATGCCCCATCTGATGCGGACCTCGATGATCCAGCGCCGGATACGCGCCAGATCGTCCTCCGACAGTCCGAATTTTTTCCTGACCGGAATCGTTTCCAGCAGTGCGAGTACCGCTGAAGCTTCGAAACGGGAGCCGCAGAGCGCCAGCAACTGGTCGAGGGCGTCCATGACGGGGCTTTCCTTGCGAAGACGGCAGTCTGCGATGGTGAAGGGGATGCGAGGCATGGCCGCATGTTCACGAGGGGCTGTCGATGGGGCGTCAAAAACGGCCTCAATCAGGGGAGCATAGGCGTCCATATCCGGCGCCATGACCAGGATGTCGCGCGGCTGCAGATCCGGAATGTCGTCGATCAGTGCCAGAATCTGATCGTGAAGCGCCTCCACTTCCCGCAAGGGGCCGTGACAGGAATGGATTCGGATTGAACGATCCTGCGGGGCGATGGGGGTTTTGGGCTGGCCGTCCGCGCCTCGTTCCCGAAGATTCAGAATGTCGGACTGGATCGCCTGCAGCAGGGTTCCCTCGCCTGGATCGGCAAATAGTTCATGCTCTTCTCCGGACAGGTCCGTGAACCATCTGAAAAATTCGCGGCCCACTTTTCCCATTGAGGCCAGCAGACTGTTGCCGCCTTCGAAGTGAAGGTCAGCAGCGGATAGGGTCTGCCTTCCCGTGGATACCCTGATTTTATCGACGGTTTTTTGCGTTTCGCGGTCTGGACGGATGTCCGTCCAGAATTCCCGGCAGGGGTTCAGGGCAAAGAAGTTGATGTTTATGCGTCCGGATAACGCCTGG
>Ga0351954_1058_pt1 | contig 10592 bp, 10 predicted proteins | sample BONcelT113001D13_FD_205813 | JGI IMG/M metagenome (GOLD analysis project Ga0351954, IMG submission 205813) | Enriched cells from coal bed in the Powder River Basin, Montana, United States - BONCAT cells T11 rep3 HSBNCT.T11.300.1.D13 ...
GAAATCCAATTGCGTTCCGAGTTGTTCCTTCAACAAGCTCCCATCACTTGGCATCCAGAGGCCATTTGCGCGCCCATCGTCACCTGCCATCACCATAGCGCATGAAACCTGGCTCAGTAGTAGCTGACAAAGCCTGTCGCGAGTCGCAGCGTAAGGGAATACAAGCGCTCCAGGCCCAAGCCCCGCATAAAATAGGGAAAGGGCAGGAAATGCCAAATCGTTAGCGAGGTTTCGGACTTTGACCCAATGCTCATCGACGCTCTTAGCAACCGTCATGTCCTTTCTGACCTTTTTTACATCCGCTTGATCGAATAGTTCCACACGCTCACCGACCAAGAACACCAGTGCTGCAAAGTAAAAGTGCAGTTGAAATACCGGAAGATTGTTCGCGCAGACCAATCCAGCCAGTGTCTCGAGCTTCTTTTCAATTGACCAGTTCTGGTGGTAGAGGTAAATGGTCAGTGAAAGATACCCCGCTAGCGTCTCAATATTTGATATCAGCGCTGGCTTCTCGTCTTCAAGTGACTTCTCTAATGCTGCCAGGTTTTGGTCTGAAATATGGTGACCGAAAGCTCGTGCTAAATAGTCACGGTAATCAGCCAACGCTTTCGTAGCCCCAGAGAACTTCTGACGCTGCTCCAAAAAAGCCACCACTGGGTTCAGTTCGATTGGTCGGCTCTTGAGCAGCCGCTCAAGAAACTCATTGTTGGCTGGCCTTCGCGACTCGATGAGGTCGGCGAGAACATTGTTGTCTAGCACTAACGAGTGGCGGACTACATCTGTTCCCGATAGTCCCAGGCTCTGGAGAAGTGGTTTGATATACAGCGAGTCAACTTTAGGGCGAGTGGCGCTTGCTACGCCATCGACAATCCATTGCTCTTCTAGGAAAGGTTCTACCAGCTGCATTTAGAACACCTGCGCTTCAGCTAGGCTCTTGCGAATAAAGTCTTGGCTGTCGAGATAGATGGGCTTCAGCTCACGCACTAGATTCGTGGCCAACTCGTCGACCTCCGCCTTCAAATGTCGCAAGGCCAACATCTTGTCATCGGAATCGAGAATCTTACGGGACATATCCGGCACATCGAGTGTTCGCGCATAACCCGGGTTGTTGAGCATAAACTGCAGACAGTTCTGTGTTTCCGCGACTAGGGAGAGCTCAAGATAGTATGGCTTGTTCAGTGCTTGATCACTGAAGTGCCAAACCAAGGCCGCGATATCGTAACTGCTGAGCTTTATGTCTTTGCTCGAGTCCCTTTTGAGGTTTTTCAGTAGCCGTATGACTTTCTTGGTACAACCATTGGTACGACCGTCTTTCTCCTCGATGCGCCGCATATGGAGAAAAGGACGATTAGTTATCAACGTCCGTTCGTGTTTATCAAGTACCTTTACCTCACGATCATGCTTTTCCTTCGACACCTGATATGCCGCAGTGTCATGCCAATGGCTAGGGACAACATCGATCTTTCGCTGCAATGAGCCACCAGATAGCGAAATCGATTTCGCACCCGACGTATCGACAGTTACCGCAGGAAACTTCTGGGTGAGAATGGATTCGCATTGGGATCGTAGCTTCAACATCTCGTCAAGAACAGACAATGGAAGCGTGAAATAGGTCTGTGCTCGGGGTCCCGTATGGTCAACAGTTACAAAACGGTCATGGAGCACGAGCAGGTCAATATCACTGGCTCGCCGAATATGAATATCCAACGGCACAGAGCCTTGGTACTCAAATGTTGCCGAAATTCCTACGCTTTGGAGGCATGGACCAAGTTGGTTCTTCACCCGGTCGCCTTCTTGGAAGCTAATCGCAGTGTACTTCGCATCCAGCGCCTGCATAGCTCCTAATGCGTATTTGATTGCGTCGGTTTTTGCGCGCTTCTCGTATGCCTCGCTGAATTCCTCACTTATCGAGTCAAGTGCGACAGCCTCACGGAAATTAGCTGAAAGCGCAGCGTTGCCTAACCCCATGCGCCGACTACGCATGTTGGCGAGTTTTTGAGTGTAATTAGCCACCAGTCTTCTCCTTCCGAACCAATTTCATACGGCCGAAAGTAATCCGACCCTTGTTGTTGAAATAGTCACCTTCAGCACTTGTCAGCTCTTCGTTGAGTAACAACTCGCAATACCCAACATGGGAACGCAGCTCCGGCTCACCGATCTTGGGCTCGTTTTGATAGCTGTACATCAAGACGTAGCCACGTCCCGGCTCCTTCACCAAAGAGGCGGACTTACTGCGGGAACTGGATTGCCCCGTGTTTAGATAGACCCGGATTTTTTCCCAAGTCTGGCTGATGGTTACCGTTGCATGCCAGCAATGAATCGCGTTCCCGTCCTGATCTCTTGTTTCCCCCTGACAATCCCACTCACCGTTCAAATCCGGGACTCCTAAGAGCGTTTGCACGAACTTTCGGCGCCACACCCACTTCTCGAATGCCAAGTGTCCAATTAAATAAAAAGTGGTTGCGTTCACCGGAAAGAGAACCACTTTGGCTGCTTCATTCGAGACGCCAAATTTTTGGACCAAATCTAGCCCCAAGGTAACCAATACCGCCGTAATCGACGCCAGAAGCCCGGCGGCGACCCCCAGGTAGCGGCCGATTAAGGCACGACTATGCCCAATGACTGAATATTCGTGTGGCTGCATTTATGCCCTTAGATCTTGCCAATGAGAGGTAGTGATTTGGGCGAGCAGGCATCCAACGCGAGGTGGATCAGGTAGCCGGCAGCACCAACCAACAATACGAGACGGATTGCTTTGTCGACCGGGTGCTCAGCCTCCCACTCGTACACCTTGTAGGCCCCCCAACCCACAATTCCTGCGAAAGCAACACTATGAAAAAACTGGCGATGATTAGGGTGTACTGCAGGCTCAATTAAGTCGGGGAGATTGGTTGTAGCTGCAGCCAACACAGTGCCCACTATAGGCTGCAACGTCTTTTCATTGCTGTTGTGTTCCGTGTGCGCTAACGCAGTCCCAACTGCAACAGCCGCAGCCAAACGATGTGTTGTGCCATTGGACATAGCAGTTACTCCTAGCCAGATAGCAAATTAGTAGCGCAAATAGCGCTCGAATTGCTTACCGGTGTGTTTCAGCCATAGCCCCAACGATAGGATCAGGGCTGTAAGCACCAACCCAATAGCACTTTCGGGAACCCAGGCCGTCGGTAACGAAGGATAGATATCGGCCAGTCTCTCTACACTCGCGCTGCTATTAGCCATGCTCGTCATAGCTCCCACCGCTGTTGTAGCCACTTTGCCAACCAATCCGGCAATACCAAGCCAGTAACCCAAAGTGATCAAAAAATCGCCTAGCGCAACCAGGCGTTTCGGATTGTCCAAGAATGCATTGAAGATTTTTTCAAACACCTGCATATCCTCCCAATAAGACGAGAAAGTGAAGTGGCTCGTAGTGTTTCCTGCTACTTACGTTTAGCCCTTTGGAGGAAAAGGGTCGTTGCCGTGGCTATCGCGCTCGCGGATACGCCCATCACGGCCATGAATGAACAATTCGGTACCCTGGTTCTTCGCAATATCACGAGCACGCTCAATTGCTTCTTTCTGTGTATCGACAACCACTGTGGCACGTGCAGAGCCGGCCCCCTTAACCGCCCAAGCATCATCATGCGGAACTACGTGTTGATTTCTCTTCGTCATTTCAATCTCCAGAACATGTGGATGGATGTCCGTATCGGCCACCCCGTATTCGTAAGATAAATCTAACACCAGAAAAATACAACCCTTGCACAACATTTTTGTTCGGGTGTATCTTACGGGGTACGCTCCCGGCTAGCGGGTTTCAGTTCGAGCACAGAAAATTTGGAGGATAATGTCATGTCCCTAGGAGCTAAGCTCAATGAGCTTCGCATGAGAAAGGGAGAGTCGCTGCAACAAACAGCAGACATCGTGGGCGTAACAAAAACACACATATGGGAGCTTGAGAAAGGCAAGAGTTCGAACCCTTCAGCGGATCTGTTACGAAAATTAGCAGACCACTTCAAAGTTACCGTGGACTACCTCATTGACCCAAGCCGTGAAGGTATAACAGCCGATGATGAGGCGATGGTGTTCTACAGAGACCTGAAGTCGCTCGACCCTCGAGACCAAGAAACGCTCAAGCAAATGATGGAAGTACTGAAGGGCAAAAAATAGTGACTTCGAGCATTTCCCTCGACTTGATAGAGTTGGATGGCAAGGTCCGTCCAGTCGAAATCGTTGATGAAATCCTGCGCCAGAATCCAAACATGCCGTATCCGATTCCTCTGGAGGAATTGGCGGCGGTTGTTGGTATCCAGAGCATCGGTGAGTTAGTCACCGAGGGATTCGAGGGAATGCTCATGACTAACCCTGAGAAGTCTCAGGGGATCATTTTGGTGAAAGCAAATGCAAACCCCCAACGTCGGCGCTTCACCATCGGGCACGAGCTAGGCCACTACCTACTCCCATGGCATCGCCAGCTAAAATTCTCCTGCACATCAGAAAACATAAGAGACTCCTCGACTGCTCCTAACGCCCCTCGGGTTATTGAAATGGAAGCGGAGGCCAACGCTTTTGCTTCAGAATTATTGATGCCTACTGTCGCGTTCAAGAAGTTGCAGCGTGCCGCTGGAGAGCCGGACATTGGGCAGGTGGTTAAGCTTGCGGCGCACTTCGATTCGAGTATCGAAGCTACTGCTCGGAGGTTCATGAACCTCTCTGATTATCCAGTGGCCTTCGTTTTCTCCCATAACGACACCATCAGATATTGGGCAAGGGGCCCAGAATTTCCTTACCTGCTGAACGTCAGAAAGGGACAGCAGCTTCCAAAACAGTCGTCGTCAATAGAGAGGGGCGATGGAATCGGAGAGATGGCTGAGCTCGACGGGATAGTTTGGCTGTCTGATGAACGAGCACCGCATTTGCCCGACAGCATTCTGGAGCAAACCCTATTTCAAAATGACGGCTACAAGGTAACCATGCTTTATGTCGAAGACATCCCCGAAGAGGATGATGAATAAGTAATTCGCAGTTCATTTTGTCAATGACAGCTTAGAGCTTCTCGGCCACATCCTCGTCGATGGTTTTACTTGAGATAAGTCAATTTCGGCGGGTGCTTTCCAGGTACCCGCAGTATAGCTACTCATAAGGCCGAGCCAAGGAACAGCCACAATGAAAATGTTCCGGGAGTTCTTCAGCGTACGCCTACTGGTCGACCGCCTAGCAGAGCACGCCAGGACAACGCCAAAAATCGCACCCTTGCGCGCAAAAATTCTAGGCTTTTTGATATCCGTTTAATACTGGAATGGTTTTATATAAAATATTTTAACCATAAATACTCATTAGAGATTTTTGAATTTCTAATTGGGTTTTTGGTGAGTATGAAACTTCCAATCTACCTTCAATTACCGAGTAATTGATAGGGGGCGTGTCTGATTTCAGTATAATGGAAATTAGTTCTTTTCCAAAGAACTTAAAATCATCAACAAACACAAAGCAAACCCAGCTTATATTAGATCCTGTCCAAGCAGAAAAATCATTACAAGCAGAGCCATGAAACGATGGAATTTCAATTATATCGTGTCGAACAACCTCATCATCATATCGTGCTCGAAGGGAAACTGCTTCAAAGCGAAGATTCCTATCAGAATAGGTCTGACTTATCAAAAGTAGCGGATTTTCAATTTCTAGATATCCATCCTCAAAAACAATGTCAAAAAAGACGAAGTTGGATGTAATTTTCTGAAATTTTCCATCATAAAACGCGGCTATCTCATATCCACCCCCAAAAAATTCTCGGATGCTATCTGCAGTATCACCCTTCCTAAACTCTGCATTTAGCAGGTGCGCAACTTGAGTGAGGATCAAGGAAACACCGCGTACGGCTATTTCGTCCTCATGGGGCGCTTCAAGCATCATATTTTCTATAATGTTCAGATAATCCTTGATAATTGATGATCCTGAGCCGGCTGCATAGACGTTTCCTAGAATCGGGCATATAAACTTTTCACTACCATATCCAAAAGTTTTCAAACTCCCGTCTTCGTGAATTGAGCCCACTATTGAAACTTTATTTTCTCCGCACTTATTTAATAAGCATTCGATAATAGATTCATTAATTCTTATTCGTTTTGATAGCTTGACAAGACGCTCCACAAAGAGGCTGGCATGCACCTGGCTACCAGCCCAAGCCAGTGCACAATAATCAGTTATAATGCATACCTTTTGTGCAGGCTTACAAATAGCCCAATTGCCTTCAAAAAAATTTATCACGTTACCAAGTGTAGGCAAATTAGTTTGAGGAATATTACCTTCACCCACAGGCCCATTGGTCAGAATATCACCAAGAACCAATCCGCAACCAAAATGGTTGTATGAAGCAATTACGGTCATTGATTTGATCCTTAATTGAGTAAATTCAAGTTACTATGACACGTGGTACATGAATAAGCTCTTAGAATTTTAGAAGTTACTTGGCGATAACGATAGGTATTAGGTTTCCGTTTCTAGCCGAATGCCGCCAGATCGCGCTTAGTCAGGATGCCGAAGTCGGAGGGCTGGCACGATGATTCCAGTTGGCACGTTAGGTTAGATTTTGCAACTATCGCTTGCACCGTCAAACATCATGCCGCATTGACACTCATGAGGTCGAGCCCGGGGGAACAGCCACAATAAAACGTTCCGGGAGTTCTTCAGCGTGCGCCTACCGGTCGTCCACATGGCATGCCATAACCTCGCTCCGCCAAAAGAAATACTGACGGCCACCGTCGACCTCCGGGCCGCTTACAGGGTGGGCCGTAATGGATGACATCAGATGACGCGGCGAAGTACGCTTTTCACGAGCCAGGTCAGCAAGCGCAACATACTTCTCCCGGAAATCTTGGATTACTTGCTGATCAACCTTCCCGCCGGTAGATACGTGTTTTGCATCGAGTAACCCTTTCCTGATCAGGTGATAAACCACCTCTTGTTTGAGGCCCAGTTCGATTGCAGCTTCAGGGATAGATAACGGGGCCCCATGCTGTTGTCGCCAGTTCTTACGCCAGCAAACAACTTCCTCTTGGCCGAGTACCACCTGGCCGACAGGCACCATGCCGCCCGATTCGGTAAATGCGCTAACCTCCTGTGCGAGGATAGCGGCGATCAGTGAGCCGCCTTCCTCTCTTGCCAGTCGCCCCGATTTCAATAGAGAAGCCAGGGCCACCATCGGACGATCTCCCGTTTCAAGCACATCCGTTGGCACGAGCATTTGTCTGAAATCGTCAGCAGAGAACAACCAGCTACTCCCACCCGCCCTGGAAATGATTGGTTTGAGCACGCCGAATTTCACGAGATCCCGGATGCGGCGCTCAGCGATATTTGCATGGAGCGCCAACTCGCTGAGATTCCCTGCGCCCTGAACCACTTCAGCTGCAGCAGCTACATCTGCTTGTCGGAAAGTCCGTGCCTTACGACCCGAGGGAAGCGGCACATCCTGGATTGGCAATAGCTCTTGCTGGGCTAGGTGCTGCAGTACGGATGGTCGAATACCTGTTGCCTGGCATGCCTGCTTCTTGGTCATGCGCGCCTGCTTTTCCAGCGTGCTGGGTTTCAGGCGGCTATTACGCCGGCACACGACACCCCACCAATTTGTTTTCAGGTGATCTTCGAAGCAATCGCGGAGGAATTGATAGGCGGAATCATCAAGTTCGACATACAACAGGCGATACAGAACGCCGAATGATGTTTTCAGGCTGATCGATGGCCCTGCTGCAGCCTGGATATCTTCCAGCAAGCGAACAAATCGAGTTGGCCACTCATGGAAAATAGCCGCTGCATTTTCGATGATGGCACGGGCAGTCCCCAGGTCATCCAGTCGCGCAAGCTGCCCGGGCCTGCTTGGTTGAACCCCACTGGAAAACTGCCCAAGCCGGCACACCAGGCGCTGCCACTGAATGCGGGAGAGCTGCACCCCGGCCGGAAGACCAACATCCTGGCTGGCGGTCGCTGTCGATTCAGGTAATAGCGCCTTAGTCAGTCCAAGAGGAAGGCACCCTGCAGGCTCGGCACTTCCATCTGAAAGACAATACCCACAAGCGCAGTAAACCAAACTTGAGCCATTCCAACCCTGCTTTGCGCCGCATTGGGGACATCGGTCTTGTAACCAGACCTGGTGCCGTGTGCAGAGGGTCACCAGCTTCAAATCCCAATACCCCTGCTGATATGCCTGCTTGGATAGGCATCGCGGACACCAGCGACGGTAGGTGTGAATGAAGTCCTGGACGGATAATTCTTTCGGTAGCTCGTTTTTCCCCCAACGGGATGGCAGAGGCCCGAACAGTTGTAGGACCTCCTCATCCTCAAGCACCAAAAGCCTTCTCAGCACGCCAAATGGGAACAGGCTGCCCTGATCGCAGCAGGCCCGAAAGAGCGCCGGGATTGAGGGCAACCCGTTTGCCATGGCGACCCTCAACAAATAGCCTGGCGTTGATTCTTGCGTCAGCGGTCGCGGGCGCATGGCCAGATGTATTCCAGGCATCCTAGGCGACCTCCCCAATACAATTCTCGCCAGGGCCATCCTGGTCAAAGGTGCCCGCAATGCAGAAGCGGAGCAGATCGCCGAGGTAAGCACGCTCACTTGGCCAAAGGGAGATGAGGTAAGTCGTGACGGATTCGAGCGTGGCAGAGCGGGTGCGAAGTGCCGGTGGTAAGCGCCAACGTTCTTGGAGCGGGATGAACTTCTCCAGCGGTAAGCGATGGTGGGACGCGTAAAGCAGCAGATTGAGCAAATCGACGACTTCCTCTTCAGTTTCTACCCAGATTTCCGCATCTTCTATGTCCAGACACTCACCACAGGGAAACTGCGAATGTGCGTTCAGTGGAGGGATCGTGCTGGACAGCCTGGCCCACCAAGCCCCCAGTTGCCGGCGCAAGGTGGCGATGTGCCGCTGGGTATAGCGTGGGTGAAAGCAGGTGTGAGGCAATGCAGCTGGCCCATTGGAAAGTTCTTTGATGGCCTGGACTACTGCATGTGCAATTGCCTGGGATATCGCCTGATCACTGGATGCCCAGTCTGACTGAAACTCAATGAGTTTCTTGATGATGTGGTGCTTCCCCCAGAGGACCAACGGACCCGGTTCATGTCGACATATCCATCGCCTCAACCTTCTCGCTTTGCGTGGGATTGACTCGGGCAAGCTGGTAAGCAATCTGACCGCAGAGGGATTGAGGGCGCCGGCTTCTTTGGTTTTCGTCGATGAGGAGAAAAGCGGTTCTGACGGGTATTTCCTTGGGTAGGGACGCCTGCAGACGTCTTGCACCGACTGAACCCAGCTCAATGCGCTGTACAGGTCGCCAGATGAGTACTCGAACCCGGTTATTGGTACTTGGGGCGCCGGGACTAGGGCATGGTCTCTGGCGCCGGCAATAAGCTGCGCGATCATCAACTGGATTGGATCGGCTTTGCCCGTAATGGTCTTGGTGAGATCAGCGCCGCACTCGCAAAGGAAGCCATGGCGTAGCCGTTGCCATGTCAGCGGCCGGTTGCACGCTGGGCACCTATGTACAAGCTCACAGCCATGAATTGGACATGCCGAAACGAAAGGCAGGTCTAGTACAGCATAGTGGACTCCCTTCTCTGCTGCACATCGTGGGCAGTGATGAGGCCATCTTGGCGGTTGGTAGCGCGCCTGTTGCCACCAACGACTATCCCGTTCCCAAAGCTGTTTCGAAAGCGCCATGCCCAGCAGTTGCGAAATAGGCGAGGTAGCGCCAGGGCAACTTTGATCAGCTAGAACGGAGGCTGTGATATCAAGTGGTAGTGTTAAGCCGTTGCTGACAGAAAGCCGCCAGCAATAGGCGGCCAGCCCTTCATTCGAGTGCGGCTTCGGGTGCAATGGCAGGTGATCAATCCATGGGCTCATGCTCGTCCCCGCCTTCTGGCACCCGTATGAGCCCTTTCGAAGGGTTCTCCACCACGATCCAAGGAACGGAAAACGAACTGCTCATTGAATGGGTTGAGTTTGCCAATGCCTTCGCGCCAGATTTCCTCGGTAAAGGCCAGCTCCAATAAGGGGATGTCGATAGCCAGCAAGTCGTGGAGAAGCGCTTTTCGGAAGGCAGCAAAAAGCAGCTTTTTTATGTAGGCGATTCGACCATCCGTCGCGTAGTACAGCCGACAACCAAAGTCCATATTGTTGAATGGGTCGCTCCGAACCGGTAGGTTCAGAGGCAAGGCTAGGCTGGTAAACAGCTGCAGGCACTCCCTTTCAACAGACCCTGCATCGTCTTGTCCGAGCGCCAGAAAAACCCGCCGGGAGAAACGTCGACGTAGCTGCTCATTGGTTTGCAACAGTTCCTCAAGTCGGGGCAAGCCCAGCATCACGGTAGGAAGCGCCAGCTCGTCCAGCAGGAACTTGAGCCAGTCGGCAATCAGGTACTGACTCTTCGTATCTCCTCGGTCTTTGAGATGCTGCGCTTCATCCAGCAGGATCAGTTCGACCCCACATTTGCGGCACAGGAGGATGATCTGCTTGGTTTTGGCGGGGACGCTACTCCGCTGCGCCCAGAAACTGCCCAGCGCGTTGAGAAATGCCTCCGCAATGCCGCCGACACTGACCGCTGGCGGTACCCGGACGATC
>Ga0351954_1059_pt1 | contig 10561 bp, 9 predicted proteins | sample BONcelT113001D13_FD_205813 | JGI IMG/M metagenome (GOLD analysis project Ga0351954, IMG submission 205813) | Enriched cells from coal bed in the Powder River Basin, Montana, United States - BONCAT cells T11 rep3 HSBNCT.T11.300.1.D13 ...
CCGTGTGTCGAGGATGACGTAGTTGTTCTCCCAGGCCAGCCGCTCGGTGTTGACGATATCGGCCTCCGGCGTGTTGACGCGGATTTCGTGGCCCCAGCCCCCGAAGGGGTTGGTCCGGCGGAACTCGGCGTGGAAGTAGCCCGCATCGGGCTGCGGCCGGTCGTAGGTCTCGTAATCCACGTAGAAGTACTGCCGGTGAGTCTCGGCGCTCTCGTTCACCAGCTCCACCACCGCACGCTCGCCGAAAGGCATCCGGGCATAGCAATTGAGCGCGCAGCCCTGGTTGAACTGGTTGTTGTTGCGCGTCGAGGCGGTGAAGAGCAGCGACTGATAGCTGTTGACGATGCCATGTCCCAGGCCGAAGAAATCGCCGAGCGGGACCATCACGCTCGGCCGGCTCGCGTTGTCCCAGGTGATCTTGAGCAGGCACTCGCGGTAGTGGTCACGCTGGGTCATCCAGAGATGCGTGATGGCGCCGGGGCCGCGCAGATCGGCGAGCACCCGCGACTCGCCAGGCTCGATGCGCCATGCGTCGGCGTTCCGGCCGCTGGTATCCCAGGACGAAGTCCGGCCGCTCTGGCCGGCGGTGAGGGTTGAGAGTTGGTGGATCATCTTGCACGCTCCTTAGACCTTTAGTATCTGAAGTTTCGGTATAGTGCCTAGCTGTGCCTGAGCTGCAGTCGCACAACAGATTGCGGTGTCAGGTCTCAGACAGGCAGCCATAGCGGCGCAGGATGTCATCGCGCGAACCGAGGTGCGGCGGCAGTTCCCGCACCGGAACACCGGACAAGATCAGTAGTTCACTCGCGTAGAAGATACCGTACTGATGACCGACAAATACGATCACTTTATCCCGGTTTTCGCATTGCAAATGGCGGCGCCAGCGCAGCGGCCCTTGGCCTTCGAGTTGTTCATGACTCCAAGCTGGCGCAGTCGGCGTGGCTGGCGGTGCGGCGGCTTCTGCCGCGAACCGCGTGGCCAAATGCGTGCGCCGCACGGGCTTGGGTTCGGGCACGCGGCTGACGGCACCGGTTTGGGCGTCAATGATTTTGTGGACGCCCTGTGCGATCTGGTAATCCGGCGCAGCGGCCAGAACCCCGGATTGGGCCTTGGCCCACAGGCGGTAAGCGGCCGCAACGGCCAACATCATGACGACAAAAGTCAGGTGACTCTGCACGCCGGCCTCGGTCTTCTGCGGGAACCAGCGGGGCAAGCCCCAGAACTGCTTGCTGTTGCGGAACAAGCCGTTTTCGATCCAACTGCGGTCGGCGTAGCTATCAACCACCGGCCAGGGGTCGGTGATGGGGGCATTGGTCCCGTAGACGCGGCCGCTATCCGGGTCCGCCGCGCGGTTGCGCCACTGGTTGACCACCCCCGTGTGCAAGACTGGCCGTTGCGCCCACTTCAGTGGCTGGCCAGCCTCGACTGGCGGGCGGAAATTGTCCCACTGGCGCAGATCCTGCACCACGCGCACACGGGAAACCCAGGTCTCGGTGTACGCCTCCCGGCCCTGCCCGCGGCGCACGGTTTCGGTGCGCTCGTAGATCGGCGTGCCGGCCTGCTCAACCAGGGCGGCATCACGCACGACCATGTTCGATTTGGCAATCACCACGAAGGTGATGCCCATGGCATGCAGCGCATGCAGACTCGGCCCGTCAACGTCGGCCCGGTCAACCACCAACCGGCTAATCCGGCTGTGGGGGGCCAGGTTGGCTTGGGCTTGTTGCACGAGGGCCACCAAGTAGGGCGCCTCGTGCGCTTGGATCGGCACACTCTTGATGGCCAACGGGATCAGGGTGCGCAAGTCGATCAGGGCGATCAGGCGCCAGCCATACAGCAACTGGGGGATTGCCACCTGTGCGCCGTGCCGGTCGTACGGGTACTCGGTGACCGCCTGCTGCCCGCCGCCCTGGAACGTCGGCGGCGTCACGCTGCGGGTGTCATCCACGGCCACCATCACTTCGGCCATGAACACGCCAAAGGCGGCCAGGGCCCGAATCGTGCCGTTGAACAGGTCCTCCAGCGCCGTGGCACTGATCTTGCAGATGGCATTGCGCAACGTCTGCGGGTCCATCAGCGTGTACTCGCTGGCGGCGGTGCGCGGCTTGGCCCCGCGGCGGCTCATGCCGTCGGCGACCTGGTGGGCGTTGAAGCCGAGCAAGGCCATGACTGCCACGTTGCTGAAGCGCAGCGCCGGCAAGGCGTTACTCGACGCAATGCCGAACAGCACCCGCGTGCCATACAGCAGCACGAACATAATCACCGGCACGAACAGGTGGCGCACCCCGGCGATCGTCAATGTCTGCCAGTGCGCTTTGATACCGCTTGCAGTCACAAAGGCCAGGAAGCCATCCAGCAACCCGGCCTCATCCAGCCCATAGACGGCATCAACGCCTTGCCCGCGGTGCAAGGCGTGCGCCACAGCCTGATCGTCGCGTTCCGCAAACTGCCAATCCAGCAGTTCGCACAGATGCGCGTGGACTTCTTTGGCGGTTTGGACGGCTTGACCCATTGGTGTCTCCTGTCACAGATTGCATAGGTCAGTATTCCGCCACAAGTCGCGCGTTGTGCCAAATTCCGACCGGCCGCAAACGGCTCGCAAAATATCCTGTGGCAAATTGCCGCCGGTAGCACTCGACTATACCGAAACTCCAGTTTAGTATCTTATCAGTTAAATTCTTGCACAAAAAGCAAGGATTTCAGGCCGCCGCCGGTGGGTGCGCCAGGGTCGGAATGACCTGCAATTCGCGGAGCTTGAGCACCATGGTGGCGACCTGCCGGCCGAAGTCGGTCAAGTAGTACTTGTAGCGTTGGCCGACCTTCTTGATCAACTTGAAGACCCGCAGCCGCTTGAGCAGTCGGCTGACTTGCGCCGAAGATTGGTCAGATAGGCATTGCCGGAGCGCCTTGTTGGAGAAGCCCGAAATCGCGAACTCGCCGTGCAGCAAGAGCCTGAACAAAGAAGCGGCCGCCTCAGAGAGGAGCGTGAAACCCTTGTAACGATGCTGGCCGTCGCCCAGCGTCTGGGTTAAGTGGTTCAGGCTTTGCACACCGACTTCGGGCGTGGCGATGTCGGACAGAAACTTGAGATAGCGCTGTGTGGCCGCCGCCAGCACTTCACGCAAGGGTGCGAGACTGGCGCTGGTCTTTTGCATGGGCGCCCATTTGATCTCGCGCGTGCCGTTGCGATGGACGACTTCGCGATGCTGCTGGAAGAAGCTGACGTCGTTGACGGTGACCTCGATGCGGAGGATGCGGCCGAATTTGTCGTACATTTTGAGGCTGGCCGGGCCCATGTGATGTTTGATGCGAGTGGCCAGGATCCGGGTATTGACGCCGCAGGCGGTTACCCACCTCGCCTTGGTAGTTGCCATGCAACTTCTTGCCGAGAAAGGTCGCAATATCTTGCGGCTTGACGGCCTGGATCAGGGTTTCCAGGAGATGGGGGTAGAACGCACTCAATGTCGCCGGCGTCTTGAACACGAGGTCCAAGGCGTATTCGACTTGCATCAGGCTCCAGTAGTAGCTCAACTGCAAGGTGGTGACCACCGGGCAATCGCGCTGAGCATACGCGTCCAGCTTGCGCCGTAGCCAATCACCGTCCCACTGCGCCGCCAGTGCGTTGGCTCGGTCATAGTCGTCAATGTGCAGAAAGGCATTGTCCAGCGCCGTGGCGCCGATCGACTGCTCGGTGAGTTGGGCCGCCAGGCGGGCATGACCGTTGCAGTAGAACTGTAAGCGAAAGGGACACCAGGTCGGCACGCGCAGATAGCATAAACCCAGGTCGGGATCAATGAAGTAAAAGTAGTAGTGCAGACACTTACCGCTGTCGGGTTTGACATACGTGTGGCCGCTGGCCTTGTCATGCCCGGGCCGGTACGACGCACACGGTGGTTCCATGGCACTGAAGACATGCACCAGCCCGGGCTGCGTGCCGCGTTCGGCCAACAACGCACGGATGCGGTCTTCTTTGCGAAAGTCCTTCTTCCCGATGAACTCAATCGCGAGACCGGCGGACTGGGCGACGCGTGCCGCATTCGTGCGAATCGCATCCCGCAGCGGCGCCGTGAAGCCGGTGTAATCGAAGATGCGGATGTCATGCGCATACAAATAGTGCGTCATGCCCTTGGCGTAACACAACTCGCGCAGGCTGCCGGTGATCACGATGCGGTCGTAACAACCCAAAACACCGTCCAGACTTTCAGCATATTTCTCGGTCAGCCGTTGTGTGGCCATGACGTCACCTCACCGTAGTCGGATTGTGGTATGCAGTGTAGCCCACCGGTGGCGCTACGTCAAGACGCCCCTGTTTGGTTCCGGCTTGTCCGGGTTAGGGTGCATCTCTGAAAATTCATGAATTTACCTGGCCCGCGGCAGGGCCGCAGACTCAAAGGGATCAACCGATTGAGTGGCGCCGGATAAGGTGACCGGCTGTGCCTGGCTCAAGTTGATCGTTTTCACCTTGCGCTAGTTTGGCTGATTTGGCACTTTGACAATTTTACGAAAATCGGCGCTCAACCGCGTCCAGGCCGAACGCCAGCGGTTACTTTGGATCAGACTGCGCAAGGTCAGGATTGCTTGACCGCCCGTGTGTGTTCAAGCCATCCCGGAACGCTTCAAGCGTTGCGTGACCAGGGTTTTGCAACTGGCTTCCATCACCCCACTGGCAATGGGCAGGTGCCGGCGCAGATATTCCGCATAGTGCATGCGCGGCTGTTGATTGCGGAAGTAGGTCAATTCAGCTTCCAGGCGCTTGTGCGGATTGCCGCGGGCCAGACTGCACTGGAAGCGCAAGGTGCGGATGACCCGTTCCGCGCCGTTATCGGTTTCTTTGAGCCAGGTTTTTCAGGCGTGCGAAGTAGTCCTGGCTTTCCGGGGTGCTTTCGCCCCACGCGGCATCGCAGCCATTTTTCAGGTGGTCGCAGGCATGATAAAAGTCGACAATTTCGATTGGGGCTTGGGGCGGCGCCGGCAGATGGGCTTCGATGTCGTTCATGAGCCGCCAATTGTCTTTCGCCCCATCCGCCAAGTGCACCCGGCGTAAATCGGGGTGCAAAGCCAAAATACTGGCAGCTTCTGTCTCTATTGGACTTTGAACAACGCCGATTAGCTCGGTTGATACCGAGCGTCTGAAAGCACCTTGACAAACTGCCGCGGGCCCTGGTTTTAGGGAGTTGCGGACGCTTTGGGAGCCGGTTTGGCCTTTTTGATCACGGTTTGCGGCGTGCGCGGCGTCGGCCGGAAGCCCTTGACCCGGCCGGGGGCAATACCCCGGGGTTTGGGCGCCTGAGCCGGTGTGCCGACCGCGGCAATAATCCGGCCGAAGTCCCGTTGCACGGTCGCCGGACTCGCACTGCCGGGTGCGGCCGCTGGGAGATAGCGTTCCCAGGGTCTGGGCAGGGCCGGGGCCAAGGGTTGCGCCAACCAGAGCTGGGCATAGGCCAGTTGCACGATCTGCCACCAGTTCTCGGCGCGGCGCACATCGGGGGTCTGGCCGGCGGTGAGCAAGAGGCGCTGCTTGCCGAAGCGGAAGAAGTGCTCCAGGTCGTAACGCTGCCGATAGGCCTCCCAGATTTCGACCAAGGACAACTCGGCACGGCGGGGCCCGATCACCAACAGCAGCCACATGGCCCGTTTGTGGATGGGCTGCCCGGCAGCATCCACCCCGCGCGCCCGCACGAGGGTGAAGGGATGCGGATGCATCGCCACCCCTTTGGCGCCGCGCACCCGCATGTTGGTCCAGCCCTGCAACTGCACGGTATAGGTCTGCCCGTGCCGTGTGGTGAAGGTGGTGTGGGCCGTCTGATCGGGTGGCCCCCAGGTTGCGACGTCATTGAGTGCGAAGCGTAGACCGTACCAGGTCGGGTGCCCGGCGGTGGGCGCCAGTTCGCTGCGCGGCGGCGGATAGTAGACGACGCGGTTGCTGGCCAGCCGGATGACCGAGACCAAGTTGGCCAGCGCGGCGACCGGGCCGAGGAACGGGACCCCGCTGTAGCCGCTATCCTCGACTTGGACACACAGGTCGTTTTGAAAGGGCAGGGTCGCCTCGCTCAAGAGCGTCTGGATCTGCGCCAGCGCCACTTGGTTGGCGGTTTCGTGACTGGCGATCCGCCGCACCCACAGCGGGAGCAGCCACGGAGGTGTCGCGGGCGCTTTCTCCGGCAGGGCCGCGAGCACCGAGTAGTCATGGCCGAGCGTCACCGGTTGGTTGCCGCGCAGCGCATTGGGCTGATGCACATAGCTGCGATCCGCCAGCGTCTCCGCAAACCGCCGCGGGGCCGGTGTCCGGTCAATGCCAAAGAGCCAGAACTTGCGCTGGTGCGGCCGGGGCAGCAGGTCCGCCAGCAAGCGCACCAGCCGCAACTCGTGGGCGCGGCGCGCCACGCGGGCCTCGGCGCGCGGTGGCGGGACGAAAAAGCTATCAACGGCGTCATAGATGCTGCCGTACTGCCGCCGAAACAGCGGATTCAGGCTCAACTCGACCGGCGAGCGGGCCTGCGTGTTGCTTGCCAAGGCATCCAGAAGGTCTAGGATGGCTGCGGGCCGGTGCGGCAAGACATCATAGAGGTCACTGCGAAACTGGCGCAGCTTATTAATGTGCGCGACGGTCGGTGGCGTGACCGACCGGTCTGGTTCTGGGCGGGGTAGGATGACCTTGGTTTTCATACCCCCACTATACCGCCAAACGCAGCAATGTCCCATTGGCGCTGATGGTTTGTTCAAAGAGCCTGTGAAAATATCTCCCGACCTCCTGCTTTGGAGGCGGGTGAAGTCGTTTTCGGTGTCATCACCGCCGACCGGGTCGCCTTGTGAAGCTCTGGCGGCGGCTGATATGCGTGTTTTCTTGCCGGGCGGCCTTGCGCAACGCCGCCAAGTCAGCTAGTTGGCCGGCTCTGAGCGGCCGTTGCGGCTGGGCACCGGTCCCGGACGGACCAGTTCCTGGGCGGTGGGCGCGCCAGTGCGGGGTGGCGGGTTCAGGTTGCGGTGGCCGCCGAGCTGACGGGCGGCGTGCCGAGATGGCGCACCCAGATCAACAGATCATGCGTGATCGCGATCCACAAAGCCACCGCCAATGCTTTCCGTAAGCCCCGCACGGGCAATTGCAGCAAGCCGTGCCGACTGCGCGCCGGCGCATTGACGCACTCGCTGGTGGCCGCCCGCAGTTTGTAGGTGGCTTTGGCTTCCGCCGTGGCCATGCGGACCCGCCACGCGGCGACGGCGGGCGAGTCGGTCGCCAAGGGCTGGGTCGGGTCGCGCGTGGGGTCTTTCGGTTGGGGGACGGGCGCCAGGATGCGCACGCCTTTGTCGGTACCGGTATTCACCGCGGCCAGCGTGACAAAGCCACCGTCCATCAGCCAATCGTCGGGTAGGCGGTCCGTGCGCGCCTGCACTTGGTCGAGCATGGGTGCCATCTCCGCCTTATCACGGCCGGCATTCGTCACATCCACGCCGACGATGACGCGGTGGGCGGTGTCGGTGGCGAACTCGAAGTTGTAGGCCGGGCGGTAGCCGCCATCCGCCATCTGCATCACGCGGGCCGTTGCGTCCGTGGTCGAGACGCGGGCGTCGGCTTGTTCGGCGGCCGGTTTGGCCGCTTGGGCCGCCGGGAGTTCCGCCAACGTCGCCTCCAGGCGGGCCACCCGCTCGGTCGCGGCCCGTTCCTGGGCGGCCGGTTCGCGGGCGCTGCGGGCCGCCGTCTCGGCCGCGGCCGCTGGGGGCGCCGTCAAAGCCGCGACGACCGTCCGGGCCGCGGCCCGGCGTTTTTCCAGGGTCGCTTCCCGCCGAAACGAGGCGGCGCCCGCGTTGGCGCGCCCCCGCATGCCGTCTTGGGCGGTGTGTTCGTAGGCGATCAGGTCGGCGTGGTCCAAACACGCCCACACCTGGGTCAGCAAGTCATCCAAGGCCGGGAGATGTTGCACGCGAAAGTCACTCAACGGATGGTAGTTCATGGTGACCCCGCCACACAGCCAAATGTACGCCAGATGTTCGACGCACAGGTCGTTGAGGCGGCGGGCACTGGTCACCCCCTGGCTGAGCGCATACAGCCAGCGCGCGACCAAAATCTGCGGATCGGTGGCGGCTTGCCCCGGCCCCCCGATGACCACCGCAATCGGCGCATAGAACGCCGTCAAATCGAGCCGCGCGACCGCATCCCAGATCAGGCGCGCCAAGTGGTCGGCGGGCAGCAAATCCGCCAGCCGTGCGGGGATCGGGGCCACCCGGTCGCGGCTCACGCTGCGCACGCGGAGTTGGTCGCGGGGCAACGCCGTCACCGGCGCCGCATCGGTCGGCGCGGCAGGCGTTTCGGCCGCCGCCCCAAGCAACGCACGGGCGCGCTGATACTTGGTTTCGGCGGTGGGCGTCGTGGGTGTCATGGGCGAGCCTCCTGATTACCAGGATGTTACCGCAGTATCTGTTCGTCGCCAAACTAACCGCCGATAGATTCACAAACTCTGAGACCCGCGCGCAGCGTCGCTGGGTTTCTGCGACCGAGTTCGCGACGGTCTGATAGAGGCGGGCCACCACGTCGTGATTGCGAAAGCCGTTGATGGCATGCTCACCGGCCATGACCGCGGCAAACAGGTCGCAGTCGGCGGCGCTCACCGGGTTGAACTTGGCATAGTGCTTGCCGTCTTTGGTGCGGCGCCGGCACAGGCCGTCGAGTTCGGCGACAGCCTCGCCTTTGAGTTGCACATGCGCCAAGGCGCCCAGGTAGCGCTGATTGGCCTGCTGGCCGACCTGATAGTAACGCCAGAAGTTGGCTACGCCTTTGCCCATCGGTACCCAGCGCCGCGTGTCCTCAGTGGTCTTCAGAACCTTGAACTCGCGCGCATTGTTGATCGTGGTTTCGATGCGTAGCACACTGAGCTTGTCGTACATCTTGATGGCGTTACCTTTCATCCAATGCTTGATGCGCCAGCCCTCGGGCCGTTTCTTGAGATCGCTGTGGACTTCGCCCTTGAAGTTGCCGTGCAGCTTGCGGCCCAAGAAACGCAGGACATCCTCGGCGGAAAAGGCGACCAGGGCGGCCTGGCGCAGGTCGGGCCAGACTGACAGGAGGCTGGCGCGGTTCTGGAACATCACGTCGGTGGCAATCTCCGCCTGGTAGATGGTCCAATAGTAGCCGCCGAAGCCGCTGGTTGCGATCTGCGCCAGCTTGGGGTTGACCTTGCGGGCGAACGCGTCCAGCACGCGGGCCCACTCGCGGTGGGCAAAGTCGTCACAGAGGGTCTGCACGGTGGCGGGATCCTGGAGATGCAGGAAGGTGTTGTCGTAGCGCTCGCCCGTCAGGCCGGTGGCGCTCAGACGCTGCGCCACCCACTGCCGTCCGTTGAGGTAGACTTGGAGATCAAACGGGAGCCAACTCTGCAGGCGCACATGCATGAAACCAAACTCAGCTGGCTTTGGTAGTGGCAGACTCCAAGTACTCATACGGCCGCCCGGCGTCGGCGGCCAGCTGCTCGACATGGGCCTTCAGTTCCACCGAGGTCTGCTGGACGAAGCCACTGAAGTCCTTGAGCAACACCCCGTTCGCACTCAGAAAGCGTGCAAACGCGCCGTCGGGAAACAGGTTGCTCAGGTAGCCCCGGAAAATGAGCCGGTCGAACATGGTCAACGTGCCTTCGATAGCGTCTGCGTGGGTTTTGAGAAAGTCGTCCATGGCTCATCCCTCCGGCATGCTCGCGGCTTTGGCCGAGTGATGACTGTCCAATCACTGCCAGACAACCGCCGCCGGTATTATGCCATAGAAGCGGCCGGCATGTTACTTTTTGGTTGCGGCCAGAGGCCGCGCTATGTTATATCTGCACCCACTGAAACGAATCCACCTAATCCAGCCCCCGCAAAGCTGACGGAAAAGAAGCTGCTCGATGTCGTGCGCGACACGATCCGACTCAAGCACTATTCGATCCGCACCGAGGAAGCTTACGTCAACTGGATCCGCCGTTTCATCTTGTTCCACGACAAGCGCCATCCCAAGGAGATGGGCGCCAAAGAGGTCGAGGCGTTTCTCACGCATTTAGCCGTCGAAGGGCATGTCGCCGCTTCCACCCAAAATCAGGCCCTTGCCGCACTCCTTTTCCTCTATCGCGATGTCCTCCACCATGAACTCGCCGATCCCATCAACGCCATGCGCGCCAAGGAATCGCAACACCTGCCCGCCGTGCTGACCAAGGACGAGGTTCTGCGCGTGATCGCCCAACTTACCGGCATCTATCAGCTCCAGGCCCGGCTTCTCTATGGCGCCGGCCTGCGCCTCCTGGAGTGCCTGCGGCTGCGTGTCAAGGATGTTGACTTCGAGCGTCGCACGATCATCGTGCGCGACACCAAGGGGGACGAGGATCGTGTAACAATGTTGCCAGATAGCGTGGTCGAGCCGCTCAAAGAGCACCTGCAGCGCGTTAAGCGTCTGCACGAGGCCGACCTGGCCAAGGGCCTCGGCCGCGTCCGCTTCGCGTACCAGATGCCCTCGATCGCAAACTCCCCAACGCCAGTCGCGAATGGCTCTGGCAATACGTCTTCCCATCCGATCAGCTTTCCAAAGATCCGCGTTCTGGGGAAA
>Ga0351954_1060_pt1 | contig 10550 bp, 6 predicted proteins | sample BONcelT113001D13_FD_205813 | JGI IMG/M metagenome (GOLD analysis project Ga0351954, IMG submission 205813) | Enriched cells from coal bed in the Powder River Basin, Montana, United States - BONCAT cells T11 rep3 HSBNCT.T11.300.1.D13 ...
GCTCAAGGTCGATGTCGCCCCATTGCAGGGAGAAGATCTCTCCGGCCCGCGCGCCGGTATGCAGGGCCACAAGCGCCATGTCGTGCAGTTGCGTGCTCTTGTCCGCCAGGGCCGCAAGGAGTGTGTTCGCCTCCTCGTGCGAGAGGAAGCGCAACCGTCGGTTGTCGTTGGTGGGTTTTTTGACCTTTGAGGTGGGCGATTCGCTGTGGAAGTAGTCCAGCCGACGGGCCACGTTGAACACCTGGCGCACAACGGCAAGAGCGTAATGCACCGAACGCGGAGCCTTGCCCGCCTGCTGCATGTTCTGCTTGATGCGCTCCAGATGTGCCGCGCCCACAAGGGCCAGGGGAAGCGGTCCGAGGATGGGCTCCAGCCAGTGTCGGTAGAGCGAGTCCTCGCGGCGGAATGATTCGGCCTTCTTGTTGGCCCTGGCCAGGGGCTCGTAGTGGTCACGGAAGAAGGCGGCAAAGGTGATGGCCTCGCGGCTCTCCTTGGCCTCTGAGGCCTTTCTGGCCCGTTCCTGAGCCTTCCCCGCCTCGCGAGCCTCTTCGAGCCGTCTAGGGCCCGTGCCGAGGCGTTTGTTGGCCTTCAGCTTGCCCACCTCGACCGCTGCCCGCTCCGCGTCCCAGCCTTCAGAAGCCCAGCCGAGAGCTTCTTCCTTCAACACGCCTTCGACGCGGAAACGGATGGTGTAATAGCGGTCCTTGCGGACGCCATGCTTGCGCGTGGGGTGTTCCCGGTAGCGCACCCCTGGATGGCTCGTTTTGACCCATGTGCTTGCCATAGGCACCTTCCTACCAGACATGGGGCGCGCGTAGCGCCGCGAGTCCCCATATTTGATTTTGTCCCACTATAGTCCCACGTTTTGAGGTCAAGTCATGGGGTATTGAGTGAAACCGTCTGAAGGTTGCCTAGCAACTAATCACTGTATTTGCAACGGTATTGTTGGAGAATGTTGTGCCACATGAACACTAAATGGACGGACTGAAAATCCCCGTGTGGGGGGTTCAATTCCCTCCCTCGGCACCAGAGAAATCAAGCCCTTACGATGGAAGTCGTAGGGGCTTTTTTGTTGGGGGTTGGTTTTGTGCAACCCCTATGCAACCTTTGCAGTAAACCCGCGCGCGATTCGGCACTGATTTGCGCGCAATTCGGCACTAGCCGCTAACGCCTTCCTTTTGTTTTGCTAACGCCCCCGGCAAGAGCAGTTAGACCTCGCCGGAGGCTTGCCCCCATACCCGCTTAGCAGACGAGCTCCTGCTCTTCCTCCTCCGGCTTCGGATAGGCCCGCGCGGGAAGCCTCAAACGGGCCATCCAATCCCGCTTCAAAAAATACACGTAGCGGAACTGCCGCAGGCTTCGGCGCACGGCCCGGTGGATGTTGTTTCGCAGGTGCTCCCCGCGCTGCCCACTCTTCAGGTGCGCCGTCAGCAGCATCTCGTGGTATGTCTCCCCGTCCAATTCATAGAATCGCGTCATGTGGTGGCCACAATAGAGGAAGTTCGCCGCCTAGTAGACCACGCCCCAGCGGCCGCATCGCTCGTCCGCGAAGCTCTGAATCCACGCCACGGTGGGCATGGCCCGGCGTATGTACTTGATGGCCTGGCTAATGGCCCGGCTCTCGCTGTTGCGCGGGGTGGCGTCCGCAAGCCACATGCGGTTCAGCTCCAGGTATTGCCCCTGCATCGTGCCCGCAACCACCTTGCCAGCCCGCGCCGGGCACAGCGCGTAGCCGCGCACCAAGGGCAGAATACGCAGCACCCGCTTTACATAAAAAATTCTTTAAATCAAGCTATCTAGTTCACTTGTTGACGAAGACGCACCGTAGATCCTAATCCGCGCTTGCCCTCCTCGCACCACATAATGTAGTAATCTGCGTAGTGCGACGATCCATATGCTCTTTCGCCATTCCCGATGACTCAATATCCTTTGGGCAGCCGAGGGACAGCATGGTGGAGGGCCAGGACTCATTCGTCGCCATCTGAGGATAATCGGCCCCAAAAGAAGGTTGAGCGCCCACTCTTCTTTTCTTGTGGACTGTTTCCATTGTTGCAATAATTGGCGGTGGTAAGTATGAGACGTTCACTATTTGCCCCAGGCCCGGCGTTCCCTGCTCTATTGCTTTTGTTTATTTATCTCTCCACCTTCGCGAGCACCCCACTGGCGGCGCAGGCGCACGAAGGTCCTCGCCGCGTCCTCATCCTGCACAGCTATCATCAAGGCTTGGCCTGGACAGATGGCGTTCAGACCGCGATGTCCGCCACCCTTGCCCAGAGCTCGCTCCCTCTTGAAGTGCACGTCAAGTACCTGGACGCGACGCGCATGGTGGACCCCAAGGCCTTCCGCAGAAACGTGAAGTTGCTGCACCAGCAGATGGTCGACGAATTCGCTGGCAAGCCCTTTGACATGGTCCTGGTCTCTGACAACGCCGCGTTGGATTTTGTGCTGGAGCATCGTGAGCCGCTTACCGGGAACGCGCCCCTCGTGTTCTGCGGCATCAACAACTTTTCGCCAGACATACTGCGCGGAGAATCAGACATCACTGGCGTGGCCGAGACGCCTTCCTTTGACGCGACCATGGAGTTGGCCCTCAAGCTGCACCCTGAGGCGAGCAAGCTGCTTGTCCTTGCAGAGGACACGCCGACGGGCAAGGCCAACCTGGCGCTTCTGCATGCGCAATCCTCACATTTCTCAAGCCGCCTCGAGATCGAGGTGTGGAAGGAGACGGACATTTACAGGCTTGAGGCGCGCCTGGCCGGGCTTGGTCCGGAATGGCTCGTGCTGCCCATGGTTCGTCCCCTGGATGAGCATGGAGTGCTCTCCGATACGGAGGCGAGCCAGAGGCTGAGCAGGGCCTCCAGCGTGCCGGTGTTCGCCGCGTGGGATTTCTGGATGGGCCACGGCCCCGTGGCTGGCGTTGTGGTTGCCGCCATGCACCAGGGCGAGACAGCGGGCGCGATGGCGATCCGGATCCTGAAGGGCGAGCGGGCGGAGAGCATTCCCGTGGTCAGGCAGGAGAACAACGTCACCATGGCGGATCATGACTCCATGACCCGGTTCGGGATGTCCGAGAGCCTGCTGCCTGAGAGCGCGGTGGTGCTGAACAATCCGGCATCGTTCTACACAGTGAACAAAGGCATGGTGTGGGCCGCAGGGGCGGCCAGCCTGTGCCTGCTTCTCCTCTCCCTCCTCCTCGCCCTGAACGTGTCGCGCCGCAAGAAAGCCGAGGCCTTGTACCTGGGCCAGCTGAACTTCGTGGAGACGCTCCTGCGGGCCATGCCCGCTCCGGTATTCTACAAGGATGCCCAGGGCCGCTATCTCGGCGTCAACCCGGCCTTTGAGACCCTCATGGGGAAACCAGCGCAATACTTCATCGGCAGGCTGCCCTCAGAGGCGTTCCCCCAGGAGCATGGGCAAGTGTTTGTGCAGCACGACCAGGAAATCAATAGGCTTGGTGACATGCAGCGCTACGAACATGTCATGCCCACGGCCCTGGGCCTGCGCACCCTGGTGATCACAAAGGCCGTTTTCCCCGGCCAGGACGGCGCCCCTGCGGGCATCGTCGGCGTTCTCGAAGACATCACAGACCGTGCTGACGCCGGAAGGGCGCTGGCCATGAGCGAGCAACGCTTCCGCAGCCTGTTCGAGGAGATGACGAGCGGCTTCGCCCTGCATGAGATCATTTGCGACGAGCAAGGGCTTCCTGTGGACTACCGCTTCCTGGAAGTAAACCCTGCCTTCGAACGGCTCACCGGCCTGTGCAGCGATGACTTGGTAGGGCGCACGGTCCTTGAGGTCATGCCCCAAACCGAACCCCAGTGGATAGAACGGTATGGGCATGTGGCCCTTACGGGCGAACCCGTGGAGTTTGAGGAGTATTCCAGGGCCTTGGGGCGCTGGTACGAGATAAAGGCTTATTCGCCTGCGCCTCAGTGCTTTGCGGTGCTTTTCAAGGACACAACGCAGCGGAAGCTGGCGCAAATGGCTGTGGCCGAAAGCGAAAACCGCTTCCGTATGCTTGCCGCCGAGAGTCCGGTGTCCATCGTTGCCTTTGATGCCGAAGGCCGCATCACCTTTGTCAGTAAGTGGCACCTTGCCGAGTTTACAAAAAACAGGCTTGGCGAAGACTTCTTTCTTCGCCTCAAGGTTTGGGAGCTTCCGAGCGTGGTCAGTTCCGGGCTGTCCGAACAGGTGCGCGGCATCATGACCGGAGAGAGCCTCGACCTGAACGAGATACATGTGCCCTGCAACAGCATTGGGGAAGAGTCCTACCAGAACCTGCGTGGAGTTCCGTTCACGCGAGACACCGAGGTCATCGGAGGCGTGCTTATCCGCGAGGATGTCACCGAGCGCAGAAAGGCTCGCGAGTCCCTGCGATTGAGCGAGGAGCGCCTGCGCCTGGCCATGGAGGCCACCAGCGACGGTCTGTGGGACTGGGATCTCGCCTCTGGCGAAGTGTACTGGAGCGCGCGCGCGTATACCATGCTTGGGTATGAGCCAGATGAATTCCCGGTCACTTATGGCGGATGGGAGTCGTTGCTGCACCCGGACGACAGAAAGGCCGTAGCCGATAATGTTTTGGAACAGTTGGAGTCGGGAGAAGGCTTCCAGGCGGAATTCCGCTTCCGCAACAAGTCCGGCGGCTACCAATGGTTTATCGGGCGCGGCAGGGTGGTGGAAAAGGATGCGGCGGGCCTGCCCCGGCGCATGGTGGGCACGCATGTGGACATCACCGAGCGCAAGCTCGCCGAGCAGGAGTTGGAGAGAATCTTCGTCATGTCTCCAGACATGATCTGCACAGCGGACATCAAGACCACTCGTTTTCTCAAGGTCAACCCAGCCTTTACGGCAGTGCTTGGCTACTCAGAGGAGGAGCTTATCAGCCGGCCGTATACAGACTTCGTCCATCCAGAGGATATGGGAAGCACCCTTCGGGTGATCAAAGAGGAACTTGAGGCCGGGCGGACCGTCCTCAGCTTCGAGAACCGCTACAGGCACCGCGAAGGCGGCTATCGTTGGCTGCGCTGGGTGTCGCGCCCGGTGCTTGAGGAAGGCAAAATGTATGCGGTGGCGCACGACATCACCGACCGCAGGGAGGCCGAACGCGCGCTTGTGGAAAGTGAGGCCGCTATTCGCGCCATTATCGAGAATACGCCTATTGGCATTCACTTGTATGACCTGGAGGGCGACCGCCTTATATTCCGTGGCTCCAACCCTGCTGCGGATATGATTCTGGGCCTTCGGCACGAGGAACTTGTGGGAAAGGATGTTTTGAGCGCCTTTCCCATGCTCGCCGAATCCGACCTGCCGGAGCGCTACCGCGAGGTGATGGACTCTGGCGTGCCCTGGCGTTTGGAGCAGTTCGGCTACGAGGACGAAAGAACCTCCGGAGTTTTTGAGGTGCTTTGCTTCCCGGTCTCGCCCACACGCATTGCATCCATGTTCATGGACATCACCGAGCGCAAGCGTGTGGAGCAGGACATGCTCCGGGCAAAGGATCTGGCCGAGGAGGCCGACCGGGTCAAGAGCGAGTTCCTGGCCAACATGAGCCATGAGATCCGTACCCCGCTCAATGGCATGCTCGGCATGCTCCAGCTGCTGCAATCTGGCAACGATATTAGTGAAATGGAAGTTTACGTTCAGCTGGCTTATGAGTCCGGCATCAGGCTGCTTACTCTGCTCAATGACATCTTGGACTTTTCGAAGATTGAGGCTGGGCGATTGGTTCTGCGTCAGGAATCATTCTCGCCCAAGGAATTAGACAGCGCGGTCCAAGATCTGTTCCTGGTCGCCTGCTCAAACAAGGGGCTTAGTCTCAAGGTCAGCCTCGACGCTTCTGTACCGGAAATGCTTTTGGGAGATTTGGCGCGCATTCAACAGGTGTTGTTCAATGTCGTGGGAAATGCCATCAAGTTTACGCAAACAGGGAGCGTCTGCCTTGAGCTATGGGCTCGCCCCTGCCTCAACTGGCCTGGAAAGGTCTGGCTGTACCTGGCCGTAAGCGATACAGGGCTGGGCATTCCGGACGACAAGGTGGAGCATGTCTTTGGTCAGTTCACGCAGGTGGACTCCAGCTATACTCGACATTTTGAAGGAGCCGGGCTTGGCCTCGCCATAGTCAAGCGCATCGTCCAACTCATGGGGGGCGGCATTTGCGTCAACACCGAGGTCGGGGTCGGGACAACGATATATATTCGCCTGCCTCTTGAGTGCCAGCCCTCTGCCCCGGAAGATGGACTCCCATCTCTGGCGGGAGCCAAGCCGCAGGGGACAACAAAGTCGCTCCAACTGCTTCTGGTTGAGGACGAACCCATCAGCCAGATGTCCATGCGCATCCTGCTTGGCAAGCTCGGACACAAGGTCGTCACAGCCGACAATGGCGCCGAGGCGCTGCGTGCGCTCTCCAACGGAAGCTTCGAATGCGTCCTCATGGACATACAGATGCCGGTCATGGGCGGTCTTGAGGCCACGCAGGAGATTCGCACCTCCCCGCAATTCGCAGCGCTGGCCTCCATCCCCATCATCGCTCTGACGGCCTACGCCATGCCAGGAGACCGAGAGCGCTTCCTGGCCGCGGGGTTGACCGACCATGTGACAAAGCCTGTGGACATGCAGCAGCTCCGTGCGGTTCTTGCGGGATTGTTTCAATGACAGCGAAACGAATGCAGGCATGTTTTAGTAGCTCCTCATGGTATTAGTCAAAACCAGCAAAAGCCGACATGCGGGGTAAGCGACCGATGGCATCCAGGCGGGCGACAACAAACGGGCAAGGGCGTTCGATCGCGCGACAGGAAAATGCAAACCTGAAGGCCTTATCGGCAAGCGAGCTGGGCGATCTTTGCCAGCAGCAGGGAGCACGCCTGGAAGAGCTTGAGGGACAAGGGGATCATTCCGTCGCCACGGATCAGATGGAGACCCTTGGCATGTTCGCTGGTGGAATAGCGCATGATTTCAACAATATCCTTGGCATCATATCGAACCGTGCCACCCTGGCCCTGGTCGCCCGGTACAGCGATCCAGAACTGTGCGAGCACATGAAGCAGGTCATTCGGGCCACCGAGAGAGGCAAGGAACTCATTAAGCAGATCATGACCTTCAGTCGACCGGATCCCGGCGAGCTTCCGCCCCTTGCCCTTGCCACCATCCTGGAGGACACGGCCAGTTTCCTTGCTTTGACGCTCCCCGAGTCCATAAAACTGAAGTGCGATTTTCCTGGGGAGCCCGTGATTGTGCGTGGTGATGCAACGCAAATCTCGCAAATTTTAATGAACCTTGTCACAAACTCTGTGGCGGCCATGCCGAGGGGGGGGGCGGTCACTCTGCGCTTGACCGTAGCGGTTGGCCAGGCCCGACTTGAGGTGGAGGATACCGGCGAAGGCGTGAGCGAGTCTGTGCGGGCGCGCATCTTCGAACCATTTTTTACAACACGCAGAGGAGGTCGAGGAACAGGTCTAGGACTGGCAGTCGTCCAGGGGATTGTGAAGCGTCATGGCGGAACCGTGGCGTGTGAATCCTGGGTTGGCCAGGGAACTCGTTTTGTTATCTGCCTGCCGCTCTATTTGGGTAAGCTTGCTCCTGTTGCCCAGCCGCAAAAGCAGCAGATGCTGCAATCTCCGTCCATGCGTGCGGGAAAAACTCCTCAACGAATCCTGTTTGTGGATGATGAGACTGAACTGGCGCTTTCCGGTCGCAAGCTCCTGGAAAGCTTCGGCCATCTCCCAAGCGTGTTCACAAGCCCCGCCAAGGCCCTAGAATTCTTCGACAAGGACCCGTTCGGTTTCGACATCGTTATTACCGACATGCTGATGCCCGGCATTGATGGCAAAGAGCTTGCCCGTGAACTGCTTGCGCGAAACCCCGCAGTGCCCATCATCCTCTGCACGGGGTATAGTGAGGCTTTTTCCAAACAGGACGCCCTCGACGAAGGCTTCAGGGGGTATGTGCCCAAGCCCATTGATTGGCTGGAACTTGGGCGCAAGATTGATGAAATCATTGCAGCAAGAACGCTTGCTGGTAATGGCTGAATCTGGACATGGAGGGAAGTAGCTAAGACATTTCTCTCCAGCTTCAAGATATCCCCATATGGCGTCATAAATTTTAACGCCATATGGAGGATCTTTCATTGAAGCCACTAACCCAACGCCCCGACCTCTCCGAACTGCTCAAGACCCTTCCCCCTGTCGTCCCACGCAAGGACATTGACCGCTATCTCGGCGGCCTTGTCAGCAAGGGCTATCTAGCCAACTTAGACTCTCAGGGCTTAGGGCCTAAGAGATTCATTTCTGGCAGACATGTCGCGTATTTACGCTCAGATTTGGTGGCATGGCTGTCCCTCCGTTGCCAAACTGAAGAGTAGGGGGCGGCCATGCATGAACAAAAAAGCCCCGTCTGGCAGGACGGGGCAATGGCCGGGCCAGGCCCAGCAACATTCGATGACCTGAACTTGCCTGCTTGCACTCCTCCTGGCAACTGCCATGATCCCCTGATGGAGTTCCGGGAGATCATGCGCGGCCAGGGGCTGGAACCGGGCGACCTCATCACAGACGGGCGGCTCCACCGATGCTCGATTGCGGGCAAGCCGCAGGGCCTGGACGGGGCATACATCATCCACCTGGATTCGCCCACGTCCCTTTGGTGGAAGAACTGGCGCACCGATGAGAGCGGCACCCATACGGCCAAGTCTTGCGTCTCCCTCTCCCCACAAGACAACAAGCGCGTCCGGGCACGGATGGAGGCAGACAAGGCCCAACGGGAGGAGGAAACATCCCGCCGCCATGCCGAGGCCGCACAGAGGGCGCAGGCGATCTATGACCTGGCCGCGCCCTGTGCCTTGGATTATCCCTACCTGATGCGAAAGGGGGTGCTCTCGCTGGGAGATGCCAGGCAGAGGGAAGACGGAACCTTGCTCCTGCCCATCCGGGACCAACACGGGGCTTTGAGCAGTTTGCAGAGCATCACTCTGAAGGGCGACAAGCGCTTTTTCCCTGGCGGCAAGGTTCAGGGAGGGCGCTTATTCATCCCTGGCGATGAAAATCTGCCCCTGTGCCTTTGTGAGGGCTACGCTACCGGCGCAAGCATACGCCTGGCTATGGGCTGCGCTGTGATTGTCACCTTCTCTGCGGGCAACTTGCTTCCCGTGGCCCGAAGCCTTCGGGATCAACACCCCGCGCGTGAAATCATCATATGCGCGGACAAGGACGAATCCGGCACCGGCCAGAAGAAAGGCGAGGCGGCGGCAACGGCCATCAACGCACGACTTGTCATCCCAGCATTCTCTGGCGGCGACGGCTCGGACTTCAACGACCTCCAACAACAGGCAGGCCTTGAGGAGGTCCGGCGGCAAATCATGGAAGTGGGAGCGACGCCCTGTGCCCCTGATCCTGCCCACCCGAAGCTCAAGGCCTTGGGCATTGGCGAGTTCCTGGACCTGGAGCTGCCCCCGCGCGAGTACATACTCTATCCCGTCATACAAGAGCAGGGGCTAGCCATCGCCTATGCGCCGCGCGGGGTCGGCAAAACCTTTGTGGCCTTAAGCATGGCCCTAGCCGTTTCTTGCGGCAAAGAGGTGTTCGGGTGGCAGGTGTCCCAGGCGCGGCCCGTGCTGTACCTGGACGGAGAAATGCCCGCCCATGCGATGCAGGAACGGCTTGAGCGGCTGTTGAATGGGATGAACGTCCCACGCCCTAGCGACGACCTTCTGCGCATCATCACCCCTGACCTTCAAGCCGCGTCCATGCCGGACCTTGCGACCACTGAAGGGCAGAAAGCCGTTGAGGAGTTCCTGCCTGGAGTGGCGTTGGTGGTCATCGACAACCTAGCGACACTCTGCCGGACCGGCAAAGAGAACGAGGCGCAATCATGGCAGCCAATGCAGACATGGCTTCTCGAATTGCGCAGGCGCGGCATCGCCGTCCTGGTCGTCCACCACGCGGGAAAATCCGGGGACCAACGCGGCACCTCCGCTAAGGAGGACATAATGGACACGGTCATCAGTCTGCGCAGGCCACATGGCTATGAGATGTCGCAGGGCGCCCGGTTTGAGATCCATTTGACCAAGTCGCGGGGCATGGCTGGCGACCCGGTGAAACCCACCGAATCAACCCTTGTGGAAGACGGGGATTCATACCGGTGGAACACCCTGGAGATTCAGCATGTGAAGGAGGAACAACTCAAGGCGTTGCTTGCTGATGGATACTCCATCCGCGATGCCGCCGAAGAGATGGGCATTTCCAAGTCCGCCGTAGATCGGCTCAAGAAGAAGATAGAGGCGCGCGCATGAAGGCGGAAATACCATTTTGTCCCGCTGTCCCGCTCTCTAGGGGGCGGGACAGCGGGACAAGAGTCCCAAAATGGGACAGCGCGCGGGACAAGCAGCGGGACAAGACACAAAAAGCCTGGCCCCATGGGGATAGTAAGACGAATCGGCGGGACAGACAGCGGGACGCCAGGCGGGACATTCTGTCCCACTTTGCCGTCCTCCAGAATGGGCCTGCGGGACAAGCCGTCTACTTCGCTGACGGCTCCCCCTTAGGCCCATTCCGCTGCCCGTC
>Ga0351954_1062_pt1 | contig 10369 bp, 6 predicted proteins | sample BONcelT113001D13_FD_205813 | JGI IMG/M metagenome (GOLD analysis project Ga0351954, IMG submission 205813) | Enriched cells from coal bed in the Powder River Basin, Montana, United States - BONCAT cells T11 rep3 HSBNCT.T11.300.1.D13 ...
TGCAAGTACCGCGGCCGTTTATTATACCGCATTGATAGCAATTATCGGCGGACCATTGTCTTCTGTTGGGGGTGAAAACAATAGGTGCGAAAAAAATAATTATGGACAAAAAACAGTGTTTCGTATAATATACACAAGTCAATGAGGATGATTTTTCGCGTTGCGGATGCCGTCCTGCTGCATCCGCCGGGAATGTCAGCCAACAACCACCGGCAACCTTAAAAGATAGGAGGCAGAGATGAAAGACAGTGTTTACAAAATTATTGAAATGGTGGGCACCAGCAAAAAATCATGGGAAGAGGCGGCCAAAAATGCCGTGGAACTGGCGTCTCAATCTCTCAGGGACACGCGGGTGGCTGAAATCAAAGACCTTGATATGAAGATCGAGGATGGGAAGGTTGTTCTCTTCCGGGCTACCGTTCGGTTGTCGTTTAAGTATCAGCCGGATTAAAGAATTGACCGGGCACCCCGGGTTTTTTCCGTTCCATGTCCTCTATTACTTCTTGACTTGACTTGAACCTCACATAATCCGAAAAACGGGTCGGGCTGGGGTGCGCATACTCGGCCCGCCCGCCATGTCAGCTTCGCCCGCCATCGACATTAAATGGCCTGATCAAATTCAATCCCGATGCCGTTTTTAGCGATCCTTTTAATCCGCCCCGATAGTTTGAAGTGTTTTGATGTGTCGGGATGTTCCATGTTGATGATGATTTCATCTCCGACCGCAAAAGAATGCTTGCCGGTTCCGATCTCTATAAAAACGCCGGTTCTGCTGACATCCCTGGTATTTGCCTGAAACACCCGGCCGCTGATGCTTAAATGTACCGGCCGAAGATATGGGGTCCGTGAATATCTTCTCTTGGACTGGCCAGTATACGCGATAAATTCCCCCAGAAGTTCACATCGTTCCGGAAGCGTCATTTTCATGATCAACTCGATCAGATCTGTGGTCACATTGGCTAGGTCGCTTTTCCTGGAAACCGTTTTATTCAGGTCGTTGAATTTTTCCAGCAGTTTTGACTTGTCAGTGGACGACATCTTCATGATCAGATTGATCAATTGACGGGTGACGTCGGAGATACTGGTATCTTTCGTTCGGATGTTCCGCTTCGGCCAGGCGTCCTTGGATAAATCAATCTCCTCGAACAATTCCTTAATGGATACATTCATGGCTGTAGCGATCTGCTGGAGGATATTAAGACCGCAGTAGAGTATACGCTCCGAGCATGCGTTCATGATAATAACCGGCGAAAGGCCGGTTCTGTCTTTCAGATCTCGCATGTTCAAACCTTCGCGACCCATGATGTCCTTGACCCTGCTGATGATTTTTTTCGACATGGCAAATCCTTATGGGTTGTGAAGTTAAAACAGGTTTATTGTTCGCCGATCCGGGCCAGATAAGACTTAAATGCCGGCAGCATGGTATGGGTCGGATATTTGTGAATTAATTGTTCAAGGATTTTCCTCGCCCGGTCAGGTGCCACGAGACGTTCATGACAGGTCTGAGCCGCCTTGAAGCAGGCGAGAGGCGTCTCCGGCGCTTCGGGGTTGTTTTTGGTCAGCAGACTGAAGACCTTGATGGCGTCTCTGGGCCGTCCGCCGGCGGAAAGCATGTCGCCGATTTTCAGCAGCCCAGCGGGGTCGATGGTGAAATCCGGCGTCGCATCGCGGCAGGCATCAAATATGGTGATGGCCCTTTGACCGTCTTTGGCCGCGATCAGAAATTTTAAAAGCAGAGGCGCATGATTTCGCAATTCATCGGTTTGCCCCGCTTTGATCAGCAGATCGGAATATCGCCCGGCCAGGGCCGCATTCATCGTACCGCCGTTTTTTATCCATTGACGGATGTGATCCAGCGCCTTGTCGTGTTTGTTTTCCCGATAAAGCGTATCGATCTGCTCGAGGGTCGTCGTTGCCGGATCATCGACAGGGGTTTCGGGTTTGCCGGGATGCTTTTTGAATTTTCCCGTGGGCGAGGAAAGTTTTGACGGGCTGAAGATCCATTTCCAAAAGGGGATGACGACATCGGTAACTCCGATTGGTTTTGTCGCTATCATGCACTTTCGGCAGAATCGGACTACCTGCGTGCCGCCTATGCTTGATGTATCCAGCGTGATGACGCAGTCGGAACAGAATGGCTGTTTGCACTTCGGGCAGAGCCAGTGCGCCGGCTGTTCCGGATGTACGCTGCAAATGGGATTCATAATAAAACGCCTCGTTGCTTTGGCAAGGTTTTTTGAAAAAACCGAACACGAAAGCGGCATAGCCGCGTGTGACAATATACATTAATCCGAGTAAAAAAAACCATAATTTAATAAAATGTCACAATAATCGTTCCTAAAACTGCGGGCCGCACCAATAAAACGAGCGCTCGTTTTTTCATTGCATCAGCGAAATGGCGATGATATGGCTGAATCCTTATATAAAATATGACTGCAACCAAAGGAGAAACCATGTCCGCATCATTTTTGCATTCCCTGATGAATCCCCAATCCATCGCGATTGTCGGCGCCAGTAATAACCCGATGAAAATGGGCACCATGCATGCGTTAAGCATTATCAAGGATGGCTTTAAGGGAAAATTTTATCCCATCCATCCCAGCGAAAAAACGGTTCTGGGCCTTGAGGCATTCGCCGCTCCCGAAGATCTGCCCGAGGCCCCGGATCTGGCCATTTTTGTGCTTCCTTCCAAGTACCTGCTTGGGTTGTTTGAAACATTTGGTCGCATGGGTACGAAATCCGCCATCGTGATCACCGCGGGTTTCAAGGAAATCGGTACGGACGGGGCCGCGCTGGAACAGCAGCTTAAGGATATCGCGGCTAAATACGGTATGCGTTTTATCGGTCCCAATTGTATGGGGCTTGTCAACCGGGAGGCTGACCTGAATACCACGGTCATGCCGCTGATCAGCAAACCCGGCCATCTCGGCATGATCTCCCAGAGCGGCACTTACGTGGCACAGACCATCGTCTATCTGCAGAAGCGGGGAATTCATTTCAGCAAGGCCGTGAGCGTGGGTAATGAAGCAGACGTCAATATCATCGATGTCCTTGAATACCTGGGTCAAGACCCGCATACCAAAGCCGTTGCCATGTATATCGAAACCATCCGCGAACCCCGGCGGTTTCTGGAGGTGGCGAAAAAAATCACCCCTTGCAAACCGGTCATCGCCCAGTACGTGGGCGGCAGCAAAGCCGGAGGCCGGGCAGGGTTGAGCCATACCGGCGCCCTGGCCGGGAAAAATTATCTCTATGACGGCCTTTTTCGCCAGTCCGGTGTGATCCGCGTCAATACGATCGAGGATCTTTACGCCCAGGGATGGGCATTGGCCACTCAGCCCCCCATCCGGGGAAACCGGATCGGCATCATTACCAATTCCGGCGGGCCGGGATCGGCCATTGCAGACACCTGCGAGGCCAATGGGTGCGTGATGCCGGTCTTCAGCGATTCTCTTCAATCAAAGATCAAGCCGCTGATGCCGCCCCACGCGCCGTGCGGAAATCCCGTTGACCTGACCTTTTCCATGGACATGGGGATCATGACCGATACCATCGTGGACCTGGTAATGCAAAGCGGGGAAGTCGACGGCGTCGTGCTTCACGGGGCAATGTCTACGGGATTTATGAAGGCGGTGTTTCCCCATGTGTCTCACCTGCTGCCCGGGATCACGCTTTCGGATCTTGTCAATCAGACCGGCCGGGAGCTTTCGGCAACTGCGCGTAAACCCTTTGACAACAATATACCGATGACGGTTTCTTCTTTTTTCGATCGTGATGACGCCTACACCGAGGCATATGAAGACGCCGGGGTTCCCGTCCTTGATGCGCCGGAGAAAGCGGCCCGGGCCATGGCGTCTCTTGTTCAATATAATAAGATTCGCGACAGGGGTCCTGATACACCTCTCGCGGCTGCGGCTGCTGATCCTTTTGCCGTCCGGATCATTGATGACGCCGTTAAAAACGGTCAGTCCGCCCTTGACGAGTATGCAGCCAAAAAATTGCTTGCCTGCTACAAAATACCGGTCCCGGATGAACGTCTGGCCCACGACGCGGACGGCGCCGTTGCCGCGGCCGTTGATATCGGCTTTCCGGTGGTGCTTAAGGCCTGTGATCCGGATATCCTGCATAAAAGCGATCAAAATCTCGTGTATGTGAACATCACGGATGTCGATGCTGCAATCCGTGCGTATCATTTAATACAGGAAGCAGCTGGCCGGCCCGTTCCGGTTCTGGCGGCCAAAATGATCAGCGGCCGGCGGGAACTGCTGGCCGGCATCACCTGTGATGCACAGTTCGGTCATTGCGTGGCATTCGGCATCGGCGGTGTCCTTACCGAAGCCCTGAATGATATTACCTACCGACTATCCCCCCTTGGCCTCCGGGATGCCGAAGAAATGATAGCCGAGGTCAGATCGGCGAAACTGCTGGGTCCTTATCGCGGCATGCCCCCGGCGGATCTGAGTCGGCTCGCCGCCATTCTTGTGCGATTGAGCAGGATACCCCTTCTGCATCCTCAGATCAGTGAAATCGATATCAATCCTTTGATTCTTTCGGGATCGCAGCCTGTTGCCGTCGATGCGCTGGTGGTTTTAAAATAGCACAGCCCATGTGTCCGCCTGTTCTGACGGCTCAAGCGGTTTTTTCGGAATTATTTCTGATGGACTCGTATAATTTGTATAGATCGGCTATATTGACGAAATCTTCGCGGCCGGTAACCGCGATGCTTGACAAATCGATTCGGTTCAGATATTTAAAAACGATAATTGTGTTGGATGCATCATCCCTATGGCACTTCGAATGGAGCCGGGTTCATGCCGATAAAGCCTCCCGAACCGGATTACGAAAACCACACCGAAAAACTCAAAATAGAAAACGCCGGACTCAAGCGGCAAATGGCGGATCTTCAGCTTGCTGCCGAGCGCTTTGACGTGTTCTGCAGCAGCATGAAGGAAATCTATTTTGAGTGCGGGTTAAACGGCGATCTCACCTATTTCAGTCCTACTCTATGTGAGTTGACGGGGTATCCGGCTGACGAGCTTATGGGGAAAAATAACCGGGAGTATACCATCCCGAAAACCGCCAAACAAATGTTTGACATCTTCAACCGGGTCTACATGACCGGGAAGCCGGCGAAGATTTCCGATTATGAAATTTTTGGAAAGGACGGCCGGCTACGGTATTTGGAATTGTCCGCTTATTTGATTCGCGACGCCTTGGATCGGCCTGTCGGATTTCGGGGCATCGGTCGGGATGTGACGGACCGGTTCGTGATGATCAAGGAGTTGCGGGACAGCGAAGAACGATTCCGGATGCTCAACGAGGTCTCCTTTTCCGGCATCATGATCCACGACAATGGAATGGTCATGGATTGCAACGCTGAGCTGTGCCGGATGACGGGCTATGCCGTTGATGAATTGATCCATCGAAACGGTGTGGAACTCCTGTGTGCGCCCGAATCCAGGAAATTACTGATTCAGAAAATCGCCGTCGGTGATGAGCAGCCTTACAACATCATCGCCTTGAAAAAAGGCGGTACCCGGTTTCCTGTTGAAATCCAGGCCAGGAATATTCCCTACCGGGGGAAAAAAGTGCGGGTGGCGGAATTCAGAGATGTCACTGAACGGAAAAAAGCCGAGGACGCCCTCCGCAAAAGCCGGGTCCGATATCGCCAGCTCTACAAGGAATCCCTCAAGGCCGAAGAACTCTATCAATCCCTGCTTAATTCATCAGCCGACGCCATTATCCTTCTGGATGCCGACCAGAAAGCCCAATACATCAACCCGGCCTTTACCCGGATTTTCGGCTGGACCCTCCGGGATCTCACCTGCGGCAACGTACTCCATGTCCCCCGACCCCTCGCCCTTTCCTTTTCAGAAACCATGAAAAAGATTATGCTTGAAGGCGTCTCGATCCAGGGATTTGAAACCCAGCGGCATATCCGCAATGGCAACATCCTTGACGTGAGCATCAGCGCATCCCGTTATCTGGACCATGGGGGGAATCCGGCCGGGGTGGTGCTGATTCTAAGGGATATATCCGAACAAAAGCGCTACCAGTGGCACATGGAGCAGGCCCAGAAAATGGAATCCATCGGCACCCTTGCCGGAGGGGTGGCCCATGATTTTAACAACCTGCTCATGGGGATTCAGGGTCGCCTGTCATTACTGATGCTCAACATGCCGCAATCGGATGCACGCCATGCCCATTTAAAGGAAATGGAGGATTATGTCATCCGTGCCGCTGACCTGACCCGCCAGTTGCTGGGGATTGCCCGGAGCGGAAAAATCGAGGTGAAAACGACCGAAATCAACGCGTTGATCCAAAAACACAACCGGATGTTCGGCCGCACATGCAAGGAAATGGTCATCCACGAGGATCTGGACCCATCTCTCTGCGCGGCGGACGTGGATCAACGGCAGATTGAACAGGTTCTTCTAAATATTTTCGTTAATGCTTCCCACGCTATGCCAAGCGGCGGTGACCTTTATATTCGCACATCCAATGAAAGGCTTGACAGTACCCGGACGGCGCCATATGACGCGACACCCGGCCAGTATATCCGGATTTCCATCACCGATGCCGGCATCGGTATGGATGACGCCGTGCGTAAGCGCATCTTCGAACCGTTTTTTACCACCAAGGACAGGGAACGCGGCACAGGACTGGGACTTGCATCGGCCTACGGCATCATCCGGAATCACGGGGGATTCATCGCCGTTTACAGTGAAAAAGGAAAAGGTTCCACCTTTACGATCTATATCCCGGCATCCACCAGCACCCCCGAAGACGAGAAACCAAATGATGATGAGATCGTGGAAGGAGAGGGGACCGTGCTGCTGGTGGATGACGAGGAGATGATCCGGACCGTTGCCGAAGAAATGATACGTGCTCTTGGATACGAGGTGATCACGGCCGAAGGTGGCGCAGAGGCTCTCACGGTTTTCCGGGAGCGTCGTGATGAGATCGATATAATCATTCTGGACCTGATCATGCCCAAGATGGGCGGCAGCGAAACCTTCGACCGATTGCGGGAGGTCGATGCCGGCGCGAAAGTCCTGCTTTCCAGCGGCTACGGTATCAACGGCGAGGCATCCGCCATTATGAAACGGGGTTGCAACGATTTTATCCAGAAGCCGTTTTCCATTCATGAATTATCCAAAAAAATAAAAGCTGTTCTAACGTCGGACCGGAGCGGGTCTTCGACGGAATGCCGATAGGAAAGGTCCCCATGAGCGATACCCGACCCATCATCGGTATTACCATGGGTGATCCCGTGGGCATCGGACCGGAACTGATCTGTCTTGCCTTAAACCGTCCCGAGATTTATAACGTCGCCCGTCCCATTGTTATCGGCGATGTCCGGATCATGGAAGCGTCCCGCAAAATTACGGGAACCTCCCATGTGATCGCCTCGGTCAATGTTCCCGGCGCCGGACGTTACAAACCCGGATGCATCGACGTGTTGAACGCGTCAAATCTTGATCTCAACGCTGTTTTCTGGGGCCATCCCACCCTGGCTACGGGTCGGGCCATGGTGGCGTATATAAACACCGCCGTGGATCTGGCCTTAACCGATGATATCGCGGCCATGGTCACCTGTCCCATCAACAAGACCGCCATGAAAATGGCCGGCAGCCGTTTTCCCGGGCATACGGAGCTGCTGGCCGATCGCACCCGGACATCCCGCTATGTTATGATGATGGCGGGCAGCCGGCTGCGGGTCGTTCTGGTCACCATCCATATGGCCTTAAGGGACGTGGCCGCGGCCCTGACCGTCGACAAGATTCGCGCCACTATAGCCGTCACGGATGACGCATTAAAGGAGCGTTTCGGCATTGACGCTCCCCGCATCGCGGTGGCGGGACTCAACCCCCATGCCGGCGAAAACGGCATGTTCGGTGATGAGGAAGCGCGCCTGATTGTGCCGGCGGTCCGGTTTTTCAAGGACAATGGTATGGATATTTCCGGGCCGCATCCGCCGGATACACTATTTTATCATGCCTTAGACGGCGCGTGGGACGCCATTGTCTGCATGTACCATGATCAGGGCCTGATCCCTTTTAAAATGATCCATTTTGCCGACGGGGTGAATACCACCCTGGGCCTTCCCATCATCCGGACGTCCGTGGATCATGGTACGGCCTATGATATCGCCGGTAAGGGGATAGCCGATCCCGGCAGTCTGACGGCGGCCATCCTGCTGGCCGCTGAACAGGCCCGATGCCGCCTGGAGGGGCATATCGGTACGGCGTGATGGTTCCCCTTGCGTTTCCAGCCGCAATGTTTATCTTGGCATTGATCGAAAACAGATACTCCTGTTAAAATTACATTATCATTTATGACATCCGATAAAATCATCGTGCGCGGCGCACGCCAGCATAATCTGAAAAATATCGACGTGGATCTACCCCGGGACCGGCTGGTGGTCATCACCGGCCTGTCGGGTTCGGGCAAGTCTACCCTGGCCTTTGACACCCTGTATGCCGAAGGCCAGCGCCGTTACGTGGAATCCCTGTCCTCATACGCACGCCAGTTTCTGGAACGCATGGAAAAACCGGATGTGGATCTTATCGAAGGGTTGTCTCCGGCCATTGCCATTGAACAGAAAACCGCCAGCCATAACCCGCGCTCCACCGTGGGCACGGTGACCGAGATATACGATTATCTCCGCCTTCTTTTCGCCCGGGCAGGCACCCCCCATTGCCATGTATGCGGCCTCCCCATCGCGCCCCAGTCCATCGATCAGATCATCGACCATGTGACGGCCCTTCCGGAAGGCGAAAAGATCATGATCATGGCGCCGCTGGTATCCGAGCAGAAAGGCGGCCATGAACGCATGTTCCAGAAACTCAAGCGGGACGGATTCGCCAGGGTGAAGGTAAACGGCCGGATCGAAGATATTGACGCCGTGGGCAAACTTGATAAGAATCGGAAGCATACCGTCGCGGTGGTGGTGGATCGTCTGGTGGTCCGTCCGAACATGGGCAACCGGCTGGCCGATTCCCTGGAACTGGCCCTTTCCCTGTCCGGCGGCACCGTGAGCGTGGACCGGCTCAATACTTCCGGCAAGGTGACCGACACGATTCTGTTTAGCGAAAAAGCCGCGTGCGTGACCTGCGGCATCAGTTTTCCGGAGCTCACGCCGGCCAGCTTTTCATTTAATTCCCCTCAGGGCGCCTGCCCTAAATGTGACGGTCTGGGCGCCACCACGGAATTTGATCCGGACCTGATTGTTCCCGATCCCCAGCTTTCCATACGGGAAGGCGCGATAAAACCCTGGCTCAACCGGAACTCGGTCCAGTTTGCCGAGTTTCTCGAAGCCCTTACCGAACATGGTCAAACCGATATTTATACCCCTTTTTCCGATCTGCCGGATCATTTCAAACAACTTCTGCTTTATGGGTCCCAGGAGGAAAAAATTCCTTTTTACACGTATCGCGGGGACCGCCGGGTCAATTTTAACCGCACATTCGAGGGAGTCATACCAAACCTTCAGCGCCGTTATATGGAAACCGAATCGTTTCCGGCCCGGGAGGAAATCAAGCAGTATATGAATTTTATTCCCTGCGCGGAATGCGGCGGCGCGCGACTGAACCCCGTCAGCCGTGCCGTGCGCGTCGGGGATATGACCCTTCCGGATCTCACGGCCCTTTCCATTGAAAAGGCCCATGGTTTTTTTACAAAACTGAATCTGCCCGGTCAGAAAGGGGAGATCGCCCGGCGGATTTTAAAGGAAATCATCGACCGTCTTGTTTTCTTAAATGATGTGGGCCTGTCGTATCTGACCCTGGACCGGTCCGCCGCCACGTTGTCCGGCGGGGAAAGCCAGCGGATCCGGCTGGCCACTCAGATCGGGTCAAAGCTGACCGGGGTGCTCTACGTGCTGGATGAACCGAGCATCGGACTGCATCAGCGGGATAACGCCCGGCTCCTGACCACCCTTCTAAAAATGCGGGACCTGGGAAACACGGTGCTGGTGGTGGAACATGACGAGGAGACCATTCGATCCGCGGATTACGTGGTGGACATGGGCCCCGGCGCGGGCATGAAAGGCGGGGAAGTGGTTTTTGCCGGCCCGCCGGCCCTCCTTGATGATGATCCGGCGTCTTTAACCGGAATGTATTTGTCCGGACGGAAAAAAATCCCGGTGCCGGATCGCCGACGAAAACCCGGGAAAGAACGCCTGATCATCCGCGGGGCTGGTGAAAACAATCTCAAGCAGATCGACGTGACCTTTCCTCTGGGCTGCTTTGTCTGCGTCACCGGCGTGTCCGGGTCCGGGAAATCCACCCTGGTGCTGGAAACCCTTCACCGGGCCCTGGCGCGGCGGTTTTATCATGCCGGCGCGTTGCCGGGAAAACATGGCGTC
>Ga0351954_1065_pt1 | contig 10170 bp, 9 predicted proteins | sample BONcelT113001D13_FD_205813 | JGI IMG/M metagenome (GOLD analysis project Ga0351954, IMG submission 205813) | Enriched cells from coal bed in the Powder River Basin, Montana, United States - BONCAT cells T11 rep3 HSBNCT.T11.300.1.D13 ...
AGTCTGCGGCCTCCACCGCTACCAGGATGCGCATCTGGGGCGTCAGCTGGATCATGGCTGCCGGCTCCAGAACGCCCGGCTCAGCCCGACCACGTCCAGCACGCCCGAACCCGCCACCTCGATCCGCATGCGATCGCCATCTCGCCCGAGGAACTCCATGACCGTCCGGGCGCTATCGAGCGGACCGAGCCCGACCTCGACGAACCTCGCCTCCCGCACCTGATCCGTGGCCGCATCCCGGCCTTCCACGAGCCTCGCGCGGGCCTTGAGCCGCCCGTGCTCCAGGCCCAACGCTCGTGCCGTCTTCCAAAGTCCATCCCTCCGCGCCACACCGGCCGCCTCTTCCCAGAGTCCCTCCGGGATCCGTACGCCACGGCCTCCGTGCTCCCGCCGCCAGCAATCCAGGTGACGCCGCGCCTCGACCATCGCCTCCGATTCGCCTCTGCTCATGAACCAGTCTCCCTTCAGTCATGAGCGTAGGCGCCGGGTCAGGCTACTTCACGCATGCTTGCCGAGAGGACACTGCTCATGAACCAGTCTCCCTTCAGTCATGAGCGTAGGCGCCGGGTCAGGCTACTTCACGCATGCTTGCCGAGAGGACACGGAGGAAATCGGACATAGGACGGGCCGGCCGCCTGGGTGGGTGCGGTCGCGGGAAGAAGTGGTGCGGCAGCTGCCGGAGACCGTGCAGGAGCGGGTGCGACGGGGCGAGATCGACCCAGCCGTGGCGTCGGGGCCGCTGCTTGCCCTCTCGCGGTCGAGCCAGCGGGCCAGCGAGCGGCTCGGGGACGCGATCGCGGGCAAGGGACTGACTCGGCGACAGGTGGGTGACGTGGTGGATGCCTGGCGTCGGGCCGACGCCGAAGGACGAGAGCGGCTGCTGGCAAACCCGGTGCTTTACGTGAAAGCGCGGCAGGCGCAGCCCGGCGCACAGGAGCTGCTGAAGAACGGCCGGGCGCTGCTGGCCTCGGCCAGGCGCCTGGAGACGGAGATGACCGGGGTCGACGAGGCGAGTCGTCACCGGGCGCAAGGGATCTTGAGGGAGACGCTCGGCGTTCTGGAACGAATGCTGGGACAGGAAGGAGGAGAGAGTGCTTCATCGCAGGCAGCGGGCGGCGATCCTCGAGCTGTCGGCCAAGGGGCTCAGCGCCAGGCAGATCGCCAAGGTGCTGAAGATCTCGCGGCCGTCGGTGCAGAAGGTGGTCGAGTCCGGGAGGGAGACGGTGCCGCGGGCGTTGCGTCCGTCGCGCCTGGAGGGGCGCCAGGAGGAGATCGAGGAGCTGACCAAGAAGTGCAAGGGCAACCTGGTGAGGGTGCACGAGGAGCTGACGGAACAGGGCACGGAGGTCTCGTACCCGGCGCTCACGGCATTCGTGCGGAGCCAGGCGCCGCCACCCCGGCAGCCGGCGGGCCAGTACGACTTTGCGCCGGGCTACGAGATGCAGCACGACACGTCTCCGCACGACATCGAGATCAACAAGCGGGTCTGGCGGATGCAGACGGCGTCGGCGGTGCTCTGCTACAGCCACAGGGTCTTCTTCCAGCACTACTTCCGCTTCACCCGCTTCGAGGCGAAGGTCTTCCTGACCGAGGCGCTTCGGTATTTCGAGGGGGCGCCGGAGCGGACCATGGTCGATAACACCAGCGTCATCCGGCTCTGCGGGACCGGCAGGGAGATGGTGCCCGCTCCCGAGATGGCCGCCTTCGCCGACCGCTTCCGCTTCGTCTTCGTGGCCCACGCCGTAGGAAACGCCAACCGCTCCGGGCGCGTCGAGCGGCCTTTCGACTACATCGAGAACAACTTCCTGGCGGGGCGCACCTTCACGGACGTGCGCGACCTCAACCGCCAGGCCCGTCAGTGGTGTCAGAAGGTCAACGCGAAGCCAAAGAGGAACCTGGGCAACGCCGTGCCCGACGAGCTGTACGCCGCCGAGCGGGGAAAGCTCCGTCCGCTCCCCGTCTTCATTCCCGAGCCCGAGCGGGTCGAGATCCGGATCGTCGACGTAGAGGGCTTCGTCAACGTCGATCGCAACCGCTATTCGGTCCCACCGGCCTGGCTCCACCGCCAGGTCCAGGTCCGCGTCACCGCCGAGCGGGTCGAGATCGACGAGGGCGACCAGACGGTCGTGCACGAGCGGGTCCTTCTGCCCCTGGACCAGCGGGTCCAGCTGGTCGCTCACCGGCCGCCCCGCGGCGAGAAGGTCCGCTTGGCGCGCGAGCTCGACGAGGAACGGACCCTGTCGGCGATCCTGCCCGACATCGCTCCCTTCGTGGCCGCCCTGAAGAGGCACGGCCGCAAGGCCCCGGCTCTTCTCCTGCGCCGGCTTCTGAAGATGGCCCGCGACTACCCCCACGACGCCCTGCGCGCCGCACTGGCCGAGGCGCTGCGCTACGGCCTGTACGACCTCGAGCGCATCGAGCGGATGACCCTCGAGCGCATCGCCAACGACTTCTTCCGCCTGAGGGGCCCCGATGAACGATGAGCTCGACCAGCTGCTGGCAAACCTGCGCCTGAGTAAGCTCCGCACCCTGCTGCCCGAGGCCCTCGGCAAGGCCTCCTCCGAGCAGCCGGACTATCAGGAATTCCTCGTACCCCTCCTGCGCGCCGAGTGGCACGCTCGACAGGAGAAGTCGCTGGCCTGGCGCATCAAGACCGCCGCGCTCCCCGAGACCTTCACGCTGGAGACCTTCCCCTTTGCTGCGCAGCCCGGCGTCAGTCGCCGCCAGATCAAGTCCTTCGCCTCCCTCGATTTCATCCCCAGGGCCGAGAACATCGTCTTCATCGGCAAGCCCGGTGTCGGCAAGACGGGTCTTGCCATCGGCATCCTGCTCAAGGCTCTGGAGAACGGCTACCGCGGCCGCTTCGTCAGAGCCCAGGATCTCTTCGACGAGATGTACGCTTCTCTGGCCGACCGCTCCTCCCGCCGCCTGCTCAACCACCTCTCCCGGCTCGACCTGCTCGTCATTGACGAGCTTTCGTACCTCAATCTCCGCCCCGAGCAGGCCAACATCTTCTTCAAGCTCGTCGAGGAGCGCTATCGCAAGAAGGCCACGATCGTCACCACGAATCTCGGCTACGACGAGTGGGCCAACTTCCTCGGCAACAAGTCCATGACCGCCGCTCTCCTCAGTCGCCTGCGCCACCAGTGCCAGACCGTCCTCATCGACGGTCCCTCGCTTCGCGGCAACGAAGGATGAGCCCCACCGAGGACCCTGCGACCGCCGTTTTTGCCCGCAGGGTCCTCGACGCCTATCGCCGTACCCCGGGGACCACTGGCCACATCCGTCCCGCTGATCGACGCCTCGCTCGTGATCTCCACGCGCGAGGCGTTTCCGTCCAGACCGTCGACGACGCTTTCCTGCTGGCCTCGGTCCGCCGCTTCGCCCGTCCCCTGCCGTCACGCCCTCCGGCCACGGTCCGGTCCCTTGCCTACTTCCTACCGCTGGTCGAAGAGCTCCTCGCCACGCCCATCGAAGACGGCTACCGGCGCTACCTCACCAGCGTCCTTCAGCGCACCATCTCGCGTCCCCGCTGATACCGGCCGCTACCGGCCCCTCCGCCCTCGGCGGCGGTCGCCCCAAAACCAGGCTCTCTTGCCGCCGTGAACGCCTCTACGCGCCTTCGGCGCGGATGACGCTGACCTCACGCTCCGCGCGACGAGGGCATCCGATCCTCCACGTCGTGGACCCGTAGCCCGGCGCCGCCTCCTGCCGCCTCTGGTGGGGTGCCGCCCCGCCCTCGCCCTCCCTTACCCGACACGCTCCTCGGTGTCTTCGCGTGGCTCACTTCTGGCGAGCAGGAGTGGCTGCTTTCCCGCGAGCGCTGAAGGTCGAGCTCGATGTTCTCGACGGGAGCCCCGTGAAGAAGAAGGTGAAGTGGGCCCGCGAGTCCCGCCCGGAGCTCGAGCTCTCCCTGGAAGAGCGCCATATTTTCCTCTCGGCCTTCGACGACGAGGCCCTGTTCCAGGCCTACCTCGGCCGCATCCGCACCCCGCCGAAGATCGTGCCGCACCCGTCGGGCGGTATGAAGCGCGTCGGCGGCGGAAGGCTCCCGGACGGCAAGGCCGCGAAGGAGATCTTTCGTCGGCTTCAGCACTACCGTCCGTTCTTCCGGATGCTCCTGGACACGGGGCTTCGCCTCTCGGACGCGCTCAACCTCCGCTGGGCGAACGTGTCGCTCGACGAGAACGTCATCCGGCTCGTGACCCGAAAGAAGGAGAAGGCGGTCAAGTTGCCGCTCTCCGATGCAGTCCGGACCGTCCTCGAGACCCTGAAGAAGCAGCCGGTCATCTCGGAGTTCGTCTTCCTCGACGAGGACAACAAGCCGCTCACGAAGGAGAAGGTGTCGCGGAAGTTCGCGATGGCGAAAGCGGTGGCTGGGATCACCCGGAGGCTCCGCGTCCACGATCTCCGCCATACCTTCGCCTCGACGCTCGTCTCAGCCGGTGTCAATCTCAAGGTGGTCTCCGACCTCCTCGGACACACCGACATCGCGACGACGGCGCGCTACGCCCGTGGGGACGATCGGGTCCTCGGCGAGGTGGCGAAGGTCCTTAACCGGGTGAATTTCGACAGTGCCTCGGGGTGCGCCGTTCAAGATGCCTTGCCCGCGGGAGACGGCAGCCAGGGCGAACCGGCCGAGGGTAGAAGCGGGACTGGGTGAACCTTCCGAAGCGGGTGTCAGTCGGTCCGCTCGAGGTGCCCCCGCCGACTCGAACAGCGGGAGCCGCTGGGCGAGGTGTGCGGCCGGAGCCTCGAATCGTTTGTCGTGTGGCGGAAGAGCTTCTGGCACGTTCCGCAGCGAAAGACGTAGCGGCGCCGGGACGAACCACGCCGCCAACTGCCACCGGACGATGTGCGCGTGATGGCCGGCGCGAAGAGCCCTCCGGCCGGACTGAACTCCACCTGGTAGCGTGGATCGAACGCCTTCGTGGTGACCCGTAGATCCCGGATCTCGGCGACGGTGAATGCCTTGATGTTCGTCGCGCCGACTTCCCAGGCGTAAAGGACGAGGTTGCCGGGCTGGGTCCTGCGCAGGGAGTACGGCTCGGCGCTCCGGGCCTTGCCGTGGTAGGTGAACTCGACGAGCAGCCGGTTCACGCCAGCGAAGCGCACGACCTCGAGAGGAACTCCGAGACCCCAGAAAGTCGCTCCAGCTGGAGCCTCCAGCGTCGCGGATCCGGCGGCCACCCGCGGCAGCGTCGGCGCCTCCGGTGGCGCCGCGTCGATCCAGCGCAGCGCCGGTGCCAGGCGCACGAGCTGCGTTTCGAACGGGGGGAGGACAGGAAGCTGGTGCGCGAGCATGTGCTCCCAGTCGGCACGAAGCTCACCGGAGGAGCGCACCGCGGCGAGCAGAGTCTCCGACGACGGGGGCGTGATGCCCTTTACCTCGCACTTCTGCCGGAAGAGGTCGCGAGCTTCCTCTTCATTGATGTCGCCGCTGCGGCTCCCGATGAGGAAGAGGACATCGTAGAGATCCCGTGGTCGGGTTCGTTCCAGGAGCGCTCGTGTCTTCTCGGCCACGAGCTCCTCGATCCCGTACGACTGCACGAGGGTGCCTTCGGGAAGCTGATCGGGGTAGGAGTGGAAGACCGGGCGGTCCTCGGGCTCTGCGAGAACCGGCTCGTGACGAGTGAGGTCGAAGAGGATCCGCGGAGTCCCGGGCGTCGCGAGCGGACCGCGGTACCCGATCTTCCCTTGGAACGTGTCGCGGCCGAGCTTGTCGCGCCGCGGGATCACGGCGAACGCGTCGTCTGGGAAGGTGATGCCGCTCAGCTCGTGGGCGATCGCGCCGACCTCCCGAAGCGTCTGCGTGAGAGCTGCTGCGTCGTACCCAGCCTCTGGGAGTAGTGTGAAATCGAGGTCCTCGGAGAAGCGGTACGTCTCGAAATAGCACTTCTTGAGGCACGTGCCGCCCTTGAATACCCAGTTGGCCGCGGCCTCCTCCTGCTGGGCGATCGCCGCGAGCAGCCACCCGAGGACGTAGTCTTTCTCGACGATCTCCGGACGCAGTTGCCACTCCCGCGCCCGGTCGAGGATGTCCTGCTTGCGAATCATGCGTTGGCGGCCTCGTCCGGAAGGGAGACATTCACCCATAGCCGCCATCGAGTGCTGAGCCGTCCGCGCTCGGGCACGGCAGGGTCGAGGCGCACATTCCCGGTGGTGCGTCGACTGAAGGCCTCCGTGACGAGAGCCTCCTCGCCGCCGAGGAGTCTTTCTGCGAGGAAGCCCAACCGCTTGAATGCCGCCCCGGAACCGGTCTCGGCCACGCGCGCGACTAGCCGCGCTGGATCCCACTCTTTCGAAGCTCGATACGTGCGGAGACAGTCGGTGAGGTGACGCACGCCTCCCATCCAGTCTGGCGCTGCCAGGGCGTCGGCGATCGTGCGCTCGCGGTCCGAGACGGCGAGTCGTTCCTTCCCGTGCCAGATCGTCGGCACGCTCGAGATCCGCTCACGGCTTGCGCGCACGACGTGGAACTCGCTTCCGAGAAACGCCCGCGTCGTGTCGCGAACACTGGCCGCGGAGACTACGAACGTCGAACGGAACAGCTGCTCGGTGAGCCCCCAGTGCTCTGCGGCCGTCCAGCCCCCGACGTAACAGGGTCCGAACAGCTCGTCGGCGAGGACCCATGGATCCTCGACCGCTCCACCATCCTGGCCTGCTTCGAGAGGCAGGATGAAGTAGAGGCCGCGGCGGACACGCGACAGCCAGCCACGCTCGGCAAGGCGCAGGAGTGTCCCTGTCGCGGCACCGCGCGGTAGCCCGAGAAGTTCCGCGGCTGTCTCTGTTGAAACGAGGCCTCCCCGAGCTCCCCGGGCGAGCCGGCGGAGCTTCTCTTTCGGATCGCGAGGTTGGAGGGCGGAGGTCGTAGGCATCGCTGGGTAGTATAGTGGACGCGTAGTAATGAGCGTTAAGCGATGTTTTCGACGCGTGTAGTGTACCTGTCCGGTACTCCGTGAGCCAGCGCCGCGGCCTACAGCGCGGCAGCAGCCCGCATTCTTTCAGCAGGACGGGGACCCGGGCGAAGTCTGCCGCCAGTCGACGGCCGCCTTTGCTCCCGATCGGCCAGCGTCTCCGCCCGGGACCGCAGCCGGGGGTGGCTGTGAAGCCACTCGAAGAAGGGGACCGTCCGGACAAAGAGGTCCCGGCCGGGGAGGCGGAGTCCGGCGTCGTCGAAGTCCTGGGTGAGGGCGTAGGTGGAACGGATCGTTCGCCCGAGGATCGCCGCGATCTGCCGGACCCCGAGCCGGGGCACGACCGGCAGCTCGTAGGGGGCGCGGACGCCGGCCGGCCAGACGTCGATCGTGACGGTCTCCGTCGTCCCGGGCAGGTCCAGGACCCACGGCAGGCGCAGGAGGTCCGTTCGGCACGACGGGCAGCGGAACCATGCATCCTCGCAGGTGGAGGTCAGCAGACGGGTGGGGCGGGAGCCGGACTGTCCGGCCGCAGTGGTCAGTTCCAAGGCGCTCTCCTTTTCGCGTCTGCGGATGTCTCGGGACGTCCGCAGCCCGCTACCCCGAAGAGCGCGGAAATGGAGTCGTTTTTCTCGCGAGACGGACGAGATTCCAGAACTCCGGACATAGGGTCCGCGAGACGGCTGAAATAGGGGGGACTCGTGGTCCCAGCGGCCGGGTGAGGGTCAATAATAATTGTCGTGTTCTGATTGGAAGCATGCTACCCTCCTGCCGTGACCGTTTCCGATCACCTGCCCCCCGCTCTCGGCCTGGTAGCGAGCTGCCCGCGAGGACTGATCGTCGTCAGCGAGCGGTGCACCCTGCGCACGCAGGACGGGCAACGCCTGGTGGTGTTTGGGGGGCTCCCGGTGTTCGGGTTCGAGGTTGGTGACGAGTTCGGCGCGGCATACGCGATGGTCTTGATCGAGCAGTCCGGCTTTGCCAAGCAGGTGGAGATCGCTCGCGCGTTCGGCGTGACGCCCCGGACGGTTCAGAGAAACCTTCAAAGGTACGCAGAGGACGGGCCGAGCGCACTCGGCCAGGGGCGCGGGTGGAAGAAGGGGCGGTCCCGGCTGCCCCAAGGGCTTCAGGCGCGAGCTGCGGGGTTGCATTGCAAGTCTCTGAGCAACAAGCAGATCGCGCTGGTTCTGGGAATCTCGCGACCGAGCGTCGCCAAGCTCCTTGCGGCCGAGGGGCTCGGCAAGCGGGCTTCGGCCGCGACGGTCCAGGTGGCGCTGGGATTGGACTCGACGGCGGGCGAGCCCACGCTGGAGGAGCTTGTGGCTTGCGAGGCCGAGGAAGGCAGCCCAACAGGCGCAGGCCCGGAGATGGCTGCAGAGCCGGAAGAGGGATCGGCAGCCGTTGCCGCGCTCAGCGCCGTGCTGGATGCCTGTGGAAGGGCCGCCGACTGGACCGAGGGGGGGCAGGCCGAGGACGGAGACGAGGCGTTCGACCCGCCGGCCAAGAGGAGTGGTGGTACCGACGGACCTGCCGGCGAGGTCGCCCGGGTGCCCTCGTGGTCGTTTGATCCCGACCCGGCAAATCGGGTCATGGATCGGATGATGGCCAAGGTCGGGCTGCTCGAGGACGCGGTCCCGATGTTCCGCAGCGGTGAGCGCGTGGCCGGCGCGGGGGTGCTGCTGGCCGTGCCCGCCCTGACGGCCAGCGGGGTGCTCGACGTGGCGCGCCAGGTGTACGGGAGCCTGTATCCGGCCTTCTATGGTCTTCGAACGACGTTCGTCACGTTGCTGCTGATGGCGCTGCTGCGCATCAAGCGTCCCGAGGGGCTCAAGGAGCGCAGTCCGCACGACCTCGGACGCATCCTGGGTCTGGACCGGGCTCCCGAGGTCAAGACGGTCCGGCGCAAGCTGCGCCTGCTCAGTACCCGAGGCCGAGCGACCGAGATGATCCAGGCGATGGCCAAGCGCCGGGTGGAGCAACAGGGTGAAGCGCTGGGTTTCCTGTACGTCGACGGTCACGTGCGCGTCTACCACGGCGAGAAGACGTTGCCGAAGGCGCACGTGACGCGAATGCGGCTCTCCCTGCCGGCGACGACGGACTACTGGGTTAACGACGCGGCGGGGGATCCGGTGTTCGTGGTGACGGCAGAGGCCAACGCGGGGATGGTCAAGATGCTGCCGGCGCTGCTGGCCGAGCTTCGGCCTCTGCTGGGAGAACGTCGGCTGACGCTGGTGTTCGATCGTGGCGGATACAGCCTCGCGCTGTTCCAGTCCCTGCTCCAGGAGAACGTCGACATCCTGACCTACCGCAAGGGCAAGTGGCGCAAGGTCGCACCCCGGCACTTCCAGCGGTACGAGGCCATCCGGGACGGGCATCGAGTCGAGTACCACCTGGCCGACCAGGAGGTCCGGATCGGAAAGGGCAAGAACGCACGGGTGTCCCTGCGTCAGGTGACCCGGCGTAGCGAGGACGGCCACCAGACGCCGATCCTCACGTCCCGGCGGGACCTCTCCACGCTCGAGGTTGCCGTGCGGATGTTCGACCGGTGGCGGCAGGAGAACTTCTTCAAGTACATGCGCGACGAGTTCGCGCTGGACGCCCTCGTGTCCTATGCGGACGAGCCGGACGACCCCAAGCGTAGTGTCCCAAACCCGAAGCGTCGCCAGGTCGAGAAGAAGCTGGCCGAGGCGAAAGCGAAAGTGAAGGCCCTACAGGCCGAGTACGGCGAGAAGGCCCTGGCCAACCCCGAAGGCCGGAGGCCGACGATGCGGGGCTTCAAGATCTCCAACGGTAGGATCGGACGGGCGCTCCGGGCGGCGATGAAGAAGGTCGAGGATCTCGCCGCACGGCGGGCGAAGACCCCGGAACGCATCGCGGTGGGCAAGACCACGAAGGGCAAGCCGGTCATCAAGCTCGCCTCCGAGATGGGAAGGCTCCAGAACCTCCTGAAGATGGTCGCCTACCAGGCCGAGAGCGACCTCGTCCGTCTGGCGGCTCCGCACTACGCGCGGTCCCTTCAGGAAGGACGCACCCTCCTCCATGCCGCGTTGGCCTCCCCGGCTGACCTCTCCGTCGACGACGGACTCCTGAGCGTCACCATCGCTGCGCAAAGCTCCCCGCCTCGCTCGGCAGCGATCCAGGCACTTTGCCAAGAGCTGAACGAGACGAACTCCGTCTTCCCCGGTACCGACCTCCGCCTACGGTTCGCCGTCGCCCCCCACCCTCACGCCTCCTGAAAACACGACAGCCTGCC
>Ga0351954_1067_pt1 | contig 9944 bp, 6 predicted proteins | sample BONcelT113001D13_FD_205813 | JGI IMG/M metagenome (GOLD analysis project Ga0351954, IMG submission 205813) | Enriched cells from coal bed in the Powder River Basin, Montana, United States - BONCAT cells T11 rep3 HSBNCT.T11.300.1.D13 ...
GCGCCGCCCCTTCAAGCCCGACGGTGAGCGCAGCTACGGCAAACCCGCTGGTGAACGCAGCTTTGCCCGTCCCGCTGGCGACGGCGAGCGCCGCCCTTTCAAACCCGCTGGTGAGCGCAGCTTTGCCCGTCCCGCTGGCGACGGCGAGCGCCGGCCTTACAAACCCGCCGGTTCCTTTGGCATGACCCAGCGTCGCGATTATCAGCCTGCCAACAACGCTTCCGCACCCGCAGAGCGCACGGGCTTGACCCCGGGCGCGCGCCGCGTGGCACTGGATGTGCTGCGCGACGTACACGAGCGCGGCGCGTATGCTGCCCTCGCCCTGCAAGATCGGCTCACGCAAGCCCGCCTGTCCCCCGCAGATCGCAGGCTTGCCACCAGCATCGTCTATGCAACGCTGGAGCAGATGATCCAGATCGACTTCGCGCTGGACAGGCTGATGGAACACCCCACCAGTGAACCCATACAACGCGATATCCTGCGGATGAGCGCCTGCCAGATCCTCTTCCATGACCGCGTGCCCGACAGCGCCGCCGTCAACGAAGGAGTAAACCTCGCGCGCGTGATGGGCATGGAGGGTGCGTCGGGCTTTCTCAACGGCGTACTGCGCAATCTGGTGCGTAGCAAGGAAGAGATACCCTGGCCCAAGCGGGAGGCCGACCTGCGCGAGTACCTGCACATCATGGGCAGTATGCCCCTTTGGCTGGTCGACAGGCTGATTGCCACCTATGGCGAGGAGGTGGCGGAGCAAATTATCATGCACCGCAGCCAGACGCATGACATGGTGCTGCGCCCCAACCTGATGAAGTATACCGACGAAGCCTTTGAGGCGCTATTAAACACCAAGGCGTGGACATGGCGGCGCGGGCTGGCCCCGCACGCCTATCTGGTGAACGGCATCAGCGAAATCGCGCTGGACAACGACTACCGCAGCGGCAACTTTTCCATTCAGGGGCAGAGCAGCATGCTGGCTGCCGAGGCCATGCAGGTCAAACCCGGTATGCGCGTGCTGGACGCATGCGCGGCGCCCGGTGGCAAAGCCTGCTATATGGCTGAAACCATGCAGAATACGGGCCGTGTATTCGCCTGGGAGCTGCACGAGAAGCGCGCTTTGCTGCTGGAATCCGCGCAGCGCCGCCTGCGGCTGGAAAACCTGCGCATCTCCATCCGCAACGCAGCCGAGCCCAAGCCCGATTTTGAGGGCATGATGGATGCCGTACTGCTGGACGCACCCTGCACCGGCCTGGGCGTGCTCACTGAAAAACCGGACCTCAAGTACCGCCTAAAGGAAGCGGATATCACCGCCATCGCGGAAAACCAGACCAGGCTGCTCAACGTGCTCAGCACCTATGTGCGCCCGGGCGGCACGCTGGTCTACAGCACCTGTTCCATCCTGCCGGAGGAGAACACGGCGCAGGTGAATGCGTTTCTGGCCTCGCACCCGCATTTCAGCCTCGCGCCGCTGCCCGCCACCTACCCCGAAGCCATTCGCGAGCGCTACGCAGCGGACGGCCTGCAACTCTTCGCGCACCGCGACGGGGTGGAGGGTTTCTTCATCGCGCGGCTGCGCAGGGCGAGGGCTTGACCATGGCGGATAAGCCCATTTTGCTGGATATGGACGTTGCGGAGCTCGGCGCGTTCCTCAAAGAGCTGGGCGAGCCCGCCTTCCGCGCTAAGCAGATTTTTACGTGGCTGCACCGCGGCGTCAGCTTTTTGGACATGAGCAACCTGCCCAAGTCACTGCGCGAAACGCTTGCAGCCAAGGCGTATGACCTGCCGCTGCGCCTGCACCAGAGCTTCCCCTCGCAAAAGGACAAGACCGTCAAATTCCTCAACGCCTGCACAGATGGCAACATCGTGGAAAGCGTGCTCATGCACTACCATTACGGCCACAGCCTGTGCATCTCCACACAGGTGGGGTGCAAAATGGGCTGCGCGTTTTGCGCCAGCACGCTGGGCGGCTGCGTGCGCAACCTGACGGCGGGCGAGATGCTTGCCCAGGTGCTGCTGGCCAACCGCTATCTGGGCGTATCCGGCCATGTGAGCCATGTTGTGCTCATGGGCAGCGGCGAACCGTTGGACAATTATGATCACGTCGTGCGCTTCCTGCGGCTCATCAACCACACAGACGGGCTAAACATCAGCCTGCGAGCCATCTCTGTGAGCACGTGCGGTATCGTGCCGCGCATCCGGCAACTGGCGGACGAGGGCCTGCCCATCACGCTGAGCATCTCGCTGCACGCGCCAAACGACGAGCTCCGCCGCCAGATCATGCCCATCGCGGCGCGCTACCCCATCGGCGAACTGATGGCCGCCGTGCGCGACTATGTGCGGCAGACAAGCCGCCGCGTGGTGTTTGAGTATGCGCTGATCGACGGTTTCAACGACAGCCCCGCCCACGCGCGCGAGCTTGCGCGCCTCATCGCGGGCTTGCAGTGCCACGTCAACCTGATACCGCTCAACCGGGTGGCGGAGCGCAACCTCTCACCCACCTCGCCGCGCGCCGTGCAAACCTTTCTGGCCACGCTGGAAGGGCTGCATGTGTCCGCCACCGTACGCCGCGAAATGGGCGCAGACATTGCGGGCGCGTGCGGCCAACTTCGCAACCAGCACTTGAAAGAAGCGCAAAAAGCTGATAATATCAACACCTGAGGGTCAACCGTTATCCAAAAACAGACGAAAGGAGGGCTGCCATGCTGATTTACGCGAAAACGCACAAGGGACTTGTGCGGCCCTCTAATCAGGACTCGCTGTTGGTGGCGCACGGCCTCTACGGCGTGGCGGACGGCATGGGCGGCCACCGCGGCGGCGAAACGGCAAGCCGCATCGCCGTGCAGGTGGTGCGCAACGTATTGCAGGGCAAAACGCCGGAAGACAATTTGCTGCGCATCAGCATCGAGGCCGCCAACCGCCGCGTGTTTGACATGCAGCGGCACGAGCTGGCCCTTTCCGGCATGGGCACCACGCTCACGCTGCTGTGGGAGGGCGCAAGCGAGATGCTCATCGGTCATGTGGGCGACAGCCGCGCCTACCTGTACCGGGGCGGCGTGCTTGCCTGCCGTACCGAGGACCACAGCGTGGTGGCAGAGCTTCTGCGCAACAAGGTCATCACCCCAGCCATGGCGAAAACGCACCCCTACCGTAGCGTTATCACCCGCGCGCTGGGCACCGACCCCGCCGTCGAGCCCGATCTGCTGCGCGTGGACAAACAGGCGGGCGATGTCTGGCTGCTGTGCTCCGACGGCCTCTATAACATGCTGGAGGACGCGGAGATTTCCGAAACGCTTTCCACGCTGGAGGGTGAACGCGCCGCAGACAGGTTGCTGGAGCTGGCGCTCGACCACGGCGCCCACGACAACATAAGCCTTGTGCTGGGCTGTGTTACGGAGGTGAGCGCCGGATGATGAAGAACATGGTGTTCGCCGAGCGCTACAAGCTGGTCGATTATATCGGTCAGGGCGGCATGTCGCTGGTCTACCGCGCGGTGGATATCCGTACGGGGCACAGCGTGGCCATTAAGATCTTAAAACCCGAGTTCAATAGCGACAAGGAGTATCTGGAGCGCTTCCAGCGCGAGGCGCAGGCCGCCAGCCGCATGTCGCACCACAATATCGTAAACCTGCTGGACATGGGTGTGGAAGGCGAATACCGCTACCTGGTGCTTGAGTATGTCAGCGGCAGCACGCTCAAGGAGATCATCCAGAAGCACTCCAAACTGGAGACGCAGATTGCCATCCAGATCGCCGTGCGCATTTTGAGCGCCTTGCAGCACGCACACGACAACAAAATCATCCACCGCGACATCAAGCCGCAAAACGTGCTCGTCAACGCGGACGGGCATATCAAAGTGGCCGATTTCGGCATCGCACGCATGACTAACGCCTACACCATCAGCAAGGGCGACACGGTAGTGGGCTCGGTGCACTATTCCTCGCCTGAGCAGGCTTCCGGCAGCGTGGTGGAAGCCACCAGCGACATCTACTCCACCGGCATTGTGCTGTATGAAATGCTCACGGGCCGCGTGCCGTTTGTGGGCGACACACCCGTATCAGTGGCCTTGCAGCAGATCAACGCCATGCCGCCGCCGCTGACCGACCTCAACCCCGCCGTGCCCCCCGCCGTAGTGGCGGTGGTCATGCGCGCACTGAACAAATCGCCCGCGAATCGCTACCAAACCGCGCGCGAGATGGCTGACGCGCTGCTGCGCGCCCGCGACGGCAAGGCGGACGCAGCCGCAGCGCCCGAACGCGCGTCCGCCCCTGCCCCCATCATGCAACCCAAGCCGCGCGGCCCCGCGCTGCCGCTACGCAAGGGCGGCGTGGGTCAAACGGCGCGCTACCACGCCATCCAGAAACGCCGCAAGCAGGTGTCCACGGTGCTGACCATTGTGACCGGGGTCATGGTGTTTCTGGCGTTGGCCATCGGCGTGGTCAGTATCGTGCAGAGCGTGACAGACCGCGCCGTCGCGCCCGATCTGGTGGGCCTTACAGTGATCGAGGCGCAGGCGATGGTGAAGCGGGAGGGTCTTAACTGGCAGCAGACCGAGGTGTTTCACAACCAGGCCCCCACGGGCACAGTGGTGGCGCAAACCCCCGAGGCCGACGCGGAGATGAGCAAGGGCGACAGTGTGGTGGTGACCATCAGCCTTGGCCCCACCCAACTGACCACGCCGGACCTGACCGACATGACCCGTGCCGAAGCGTCCGCGCGCCTGAAGGAACTGGGGCTGGGCATGGTCGTGTTCAAGAGTCCGTCGACCGAGGCCATCGACACCGTCATTAGCCAAAACCCCGAGCGCAACGAGCCCATCGCACTGGGGCAGGAGATCGAAGTAACCGTTTCGGGCGGCAGCACACTAGTCCCTGACCTGAGCGGCATGGCCTACGAGCAAGCGCTCACTTCACTCAAGGAAAACAGCCTCGCAGTAGGCAAGGTGGAGTACGCTGAAGCCTCGTCCGAGGACGCCATCGGCACCGTGCTTGCGCAAAGCCCCTCCGCGGGCACCATGGCGGTGCTGGACGCGCAGATGACCCTGACCATCGGCATCAAGGGTAAGGCATATCATGCGGAGTTAACTGTGACCGTGCCAAGCGGCACGCAGAGCGTGCCGCTGCGCGTGACGCTGGTGGAGAACGGCGTGGAAGTGGAGCAGTACAGCGGCATGACCAACGCAGGCAGCGCCTATGCGCTCATCATCCCCATCAGCTCCAGCCTTTCCGGCCCGCTCCCCTGCCGCGCCTACCTGAATGGCGAACTGATTGCCGATCAGGCGGTGACGCTGCAATGAGCGCGCAAAGCGAACAGGGCGTGATCGAGCGGGGCGTAGGGGGCTTCTACTTTGCACGGGACGCGGCAGGCCGTCAGTGCGTGCTGCGCGCGCCCGGCGTGTTCCGCAGGCGCGGCATCACCCCGCTGGTAGGCGACCGCATCCGCTTTACCCCGCCGCAGGGCGAGGATGAGGGCTGGATTGAGGAGATCCTCCCCCGCGATAATGAACTGGTGCGCCCGCCCGTTGCCAACATCAGGCATCTGGTGTTTGTGCTCGCCCCCTCACCGGCGCCGGATTTTATACTGCTGGACACCATGCTGGTGCTTGCGCATCGCCAGCGCATCGCGCCGGTAATCGTGGTCAATAAATGTGACATGGAACAGACCCTTGCGGAAACGCTCCGTGCGGACTATACGCACGCGGGTGTGCCGGTGCTGGCCGTAAGCGCTCAGCAGGGCGACGGGCTGCCCGCGTTGGCCGCCGTGCTGCGCGAGGGCATCTGCTGCTTCGCTGGGCAAAGCGGCGTAGGCAAGAGCACACTGCTGAGCGCTGTCACGGGGCTTGCGCTGCCATCCGGCGAGATCAGCCGCAGAATCATGCGCGGCAAAAACACCACACGCCATGCCGAGCTGTATACGAGCAACGGCTTTCAGGTGCTCGACACCGCCGGCTTCAGCCTGCTGGATCTGTGGGATCGCATGGAACCGCTGGCGCTGAAGAGCTTTTACCCGGAGTTTGCAGCCTACGAAAGCCAGTGCCGCTTCCAGCCCTGCTACCACCTGAGCGAACCCGGCTGCGCGGTGCTGTCGGCCATGCGCACGGGCGACCTGCCCGCGGCGCGCGTGGCCCGCTACCACCAGCTGCTTTTCAAAGTCAAGGAAGCGTGGAGGAAACGTTATGAGTAAGATCGCGCCGTCCATACTGGCGGCGGACACCATGCGCATGGGCGAAGCCGCCCACCTGATATGTGACGCGGGCGCGGACTACGTGCATTTTGACGTGATGGACGGCGTGTTTGTACCCAATATCTCCTTCGGACCGCAGCTTCTGCGTGACATGAAGGCCGAGATCGACATGTACTTCGACGTGCACCTGATGCTTACCGACCCGCTGCCATACGTGGATGTATTCGCCCAAAGCGGCGCGGGCGGCATCACCGTGCATGTGGAGGCGCAGCACTTTGCCCAGTCGCTTGACCGCATTCGTGCGCTGGGCTTGCGCGTGGGTGCGTCACTGCGCCCTGGAACCCCCGCCGGTGCGCTGGCCGATGTGCTTGCCTCGCTTGACCTTGTGCTGGTCATGACCGTGGAGCCCGGCTTTGGCGGGCAGACGTTTAACGCGGCGATGCTTTCCAAGATCCGCGACCTGCGCGCCATGGGCTTTGCGGGTGAAATCGAGGTAGACGGCGGCATCAACATGGACAACGCGCCGCTGCTGGCCGCCGCCGGGGCAGACACGCTGGTCATGGGCACCTCGTTCTTCCGCGCGTCGGACGCCGCGGCGCTCGTGCGGGCTGTGCATGCGCTGTAGGCCGTTCGCGGGTTCACCCCGCGCTGATCTGCTACGATGCGCAAATGCCTGCCGCCACGGCCTGTGCCGGGGCGGTTTTGCATAAACATGAAATAGTTTGAGGTGGGCGGGGGCGGGGTCATCTCCGCGCGCCCTTCCCAGCCGCCGCTACGCGCGCCCCCATCTCCAGCGCTCCGCCCGTACGCTGGGGCCTTCGCCCTGCGAGGCACCACGCGCCGCATGCGGCCCGTTCTTTCGCTGTATGCCGCCCTGCTGGGTGCCGCCTTGGATTGACAACCTATTCATGCTGCCGTATAATCATGGCAAATGCCTGCAATAAAACCCAAACGGGAGGAAAGCAACGTGGTGATCACCGACATCCTCGAAAAGAATGCGCGCATCAAGCCGGATGATGTTGCTTTGGTGGAGATTAACCCCGCGCTGCAACCCGACCATACGGTCACCTGGCGCGAGTATAACCTGATCGAATCAGCCTCCGGCGGTAAATACCGCCGCGAGCTTACTTGGCGTGAGTTTGACCGCCGCGCCAACCGCTTCGCAAACCTGCTGCTCTCCCGCGGCATCAAAAAGGGCGACAAGGTGGCCATCCTGCTGATGAACTGCATCGAATGGCTGCCCATCTACTTCGGCGTTCTCAAAACCGGCGCGCTGGCCGTGCCCATGAACTTCCGCTACACCGCCGAGGAGATCGCCTACTGCCTTGACCTGTCCGACGCGACGGCGCTGGTGCTGGGGCCAGAGTTTGTGGGCCGCGTATCGCAGGTGATGAAGCGGCTGGGCAACATCGAACACTTCTTTTATGTGGGCGATGATACGCCCGATTTTGCGGACAATCTGGAGCGTTTCATCGTCTATGCCAGCAGTACCGCCCCTGCCGTGGAACTGCTGGAGGGCGACGACGCGGCCATCTACTTTTCCTCCGGCACCACGGGCTTCCCCAAGGCGATATTGCACAGCCAGAGCGCGCTGCTGAGCGCATGCCTGACCGAGCAGAACCACCACGGCCAAACCAAGGACGATGTGTTTCTCTGCATCCCGCCACTCTACCATACGGGCGCGAAAATGCACTGGTTTGGCAGCCTGCTGGCGGGCAGCAAGGCCGTGCTGCTGCGCGGCGTCAGGCCGGATTGGGTGTTACAGGCCGTGTCTGATGAGAAGGCCACCATCGTGTGGCTGCTGGTGCCGTGGGTGCAGGATATCCTGGACAGCATCGAGCGCGGCGACGTCAAGCTTTCCGACTTCCAGCTGGCCCAGTGGCGCATGATGCACGTGGGCGCGCAGCCCGTACCGCCCAGCCTCATCACCCGCTGGCTCAGCGTGTTCCCCAGCCAGCAATATGATACCAACTACGGCTTGAGCGAGTCCATCGGACCCGGTTGCGTTCACCTGGGCGTGGAGAACGTGCGCAAGGTGGGGGCCATCGGCAAGGCGGGCTACCTGTGGCAAACCCGCATCGTAGACGAGGCCATGCGCGACGTGAACGCTGGCGCAGTGGGCGAGCTGGCCGTCAAGGGCCCGGGCGTGATGAAGTGCTACTACAAAAACCCGCAAGCGACCGCCGAGGTATTAAAGGGCGACTGGCTCTGCACCGGCGATATGGCCCGCTATGACAATGAGGGCTTCATCTATCTGGTTGACCGCAAGAAGGACGTGATCATCAGCGGCGGCGAGAACCTTTACCCCGTACAGATCGAGGACTTCCTGCGTGCCTGCCCCAAGATCAAGGATGTGGCCGTGATCGGCATGGCGGACGAACGGCTGGGCGAAATCGCAGCCGCCATCATCGACATCAAGCAGGGCGAAACCATGACTGAGGAGGAGGTGGAGGAGTTTTGCCTGGAACTGCCCCGCTACAAGCGCCCGCGGAAGATCATCTTTGCGGAGGTGCCGCGCAACCCCACCGGCAAGATTGAAAAACCCAAACTGCGCGAGCGCTACGGCGCGGGCCACCTGGTGGAGAAGCAATCCACAATGTGAAGCGCGCAAGCCCCCCCGTGCGCGCGCAACAAACCGCAAGGGAGCGTTTCATGAAAAGCAAACTGCAAAGTGCGGCGCGAGCGTTGCTGTGCCTGTGCGCGCTGCTCATGGGCGGCATCGTGGCCGGATACCTGCTGCTGGTCGTGGCCTATGCGCTGCCCACGGCACGCATCGCGCACAACGTGCGTCTTTCGGTGCAGTCGCTGGACGGCTCGTGGGAAACGGGCGAAATCCCCTATGAGCAGCTGGTCAAGGGCTACCTGACCGCCCAACTGGACAACACCACCGACGCGACCATGCTGCTGGCGGCTGCGCACCAAAACGACCAGCCGCTTTTACAACGCGCCGCCAATGTGCCCACCTATACCTACCACGGCATGTACAGCGCACTGATTGAATACGGGCAAACCGGCACGGCCAACCTGCGCAGCGCCAACAGCGCGCGCTACTGGTTGGGATTTTTGGTGTGGCTCAAGCCGCTTCTGATCGTTGCCAGTTATATGGACATCCGCATCATGCTGATGGGCGCGCAACTGCTGCTGCTGTGCGCGGTAGTAGCCGCCATGGCCCATCGGCGGCTTGTGCGCGCCGTGCCCGCGCTGGCCGTGGCCCTTTTGGCCATAACGCCCGCCGTGGTGGGGTTCTCCATCCAGTTTTCCAGCGTCTACACTTTGATGCTGCTAGGGATGCTCACGCTGCTGCTATGCCCGCGGCTTGCGGGCACGGGCCTGCCCATCGCCGCGTTTTTCCTGCTCACGGGCATGGCGACAAGCTACTTCGATTACCTGACCTACCCCGTCGCCACGTTCGGGTTGCCCTTTCTCACGGCACTGCTGCTGCGACCCGCAGCATCGATTCGGCAGGGGCTGACCCGGTTTGTAATGCTGCTGGCGGCGTGGCTTGCAGGCTACTTCGGCATGTGGGCAGGCAAATGGGTCATCGCCGCGCTCTTTGGCGGCGACCCATGGTTCTGGCCCAACCTGCTAGCCAAGGTGGCGCAGCGGGGCGCTATGCAAAGCGAGGGCGCGCCCCTCACGCTTGCCGGCGTGTATGCCTCGGTGCTGCGCGTTTTCGCCAAGCGTGGCTACCTGCTGCCAGCCGCAGCGCTGGGCGCGGCGTATGCCGTGCTGCTGGCGCGGCTGGCTGTGCGCCGCACGCGGCGCGCAGG
>Ga0351954_1071_pt1 | contig 9641 bp, 6 predicted proteins | sample BONcelT113001D13_FD_205813 | JGI IMG/M metagenome (GOLD analysis project Ga0351954, IMG submission 205813) | Enriched cells from coal bed in the Powder River Basin, Montana, United States - BONCAT cells T11 rep3 HSBNCT.T11.300.1.D13 ...
ACATCCATTGCAGGAGGTGAGAATCCATTGTTCATGACTATTACTGTTTTCGTACATTTAAAAGCCCCTCTGCGATGATGACAAAACCAGTTGAAAATTGAATCGAAGGCGATGTGATCAGGGCACTGATGGCTGCGCCATCTCGGGAAAGAGCATCTAAAATTCTTTCGATGCCGTCTCAAAATTGAGCCGGCATCGAAAGGGAGGCCGGCGCCGGGGAAAAAAATCAAAAAACCGGTACCGATTTAAAAATCTCAGGTTCCAAAAACGCTTATGATCCCTTGAGCCATTCCACCGGTGAAAAATTTTCGTCCTTGTAAACATCGGCCAGTTTCATCCGGTGCAGAACGGATTTCAATGCGGCGCCCGGATTATCTCCGGTTACCGCATCCTTTGCAGCGACATAGGTTACCGGCGCCTCGGAATGCCGGATAAAAAGCGTGTCATGCCCGACACAGAGACCGTATATGAAATTCAGCTCCGTACCTTCCTGATTCATGATTTCCGCCTGGGCCAGTGGATTGCAGGCAATGCCGATTTCATTTACCAGTTCATCCGGAACGCCGGTATCCTGGGGCTTTACCGCCCCGATCATACATCCTACGGTTACGACATCAAGATCGGCAGCTTCTAGAAGCTGGGCCATTGCCCTGCCTTCCCGGAGAAGGGCGATGCAGACCGCCAGGCCCACTTTTTTTGCATCAAGCTCCCTGGCAAATTCAATGCACTCCTGAACCCGGGGCCACATGAAACTCCCCTTTTTCAAGACTCTCGCGGTGGCCAGATGAATCCTGGCAATGTCCGGCTCAAGATACGCTTTTTGGGTATTCCGGATAATCTCCGGAAATTTTCCGGCACGACAATACCGGGGAATCCCTTCCGGATACTGCTGCAAACAGGATATGGTTTTACAGCGGTGACAGCCGACGGTCTCACGGGGTCTATCAGGCATGTTCTTCTCCTGCATATTTACTGTTTGCAAATGCTGTCGCGACCGGATAGCGCTCCCCCCGTTACTTCGATAATTTCGTAAATCCGGACAGGGAAAACTGATCTGCGGAATTTCCTATTGCATTCAGGACGTAATAGCAATTATCGCAGAAGATATCCTGCGCTGTCCCATGATAGGTTCGTTCATCGATCATATTCGAACTATACATAATCCCCCGCTCACTTCCCTTTTCGGATTTTGCATTGCTCCAGGTGTAATAGAGCATTTTCCAGTATTCATCGGAGCGGTCGAATATCTGCTTCCAGTGAACCTGAAAGGTTTCCTTGTCCATCCAGTGGATCTGCCGGCCGTAATTGTAGTATGAGTCCTTGTGACGTCCCTCGACGATCCAGACCGGACGCTTGACCCAGACATTGCTGGTCTGGCACCAGGGCGCCACATCCCCCTTGTAATAGTCCTTGGCGTATTCTTCATAACCGTATGCGGCATATTTTCGGCGATTGGTGAGATCGATCGTCCACTCGCCCTTTTCATTTATAACAATCGGCAATTGATCCTGCGAGGCATAACTCACCAGAATTTCCCCTTCGCCGATCAACCGCCATTCCACATCGCCGATCTTGCCGTCAAAAGCATTGTAGTTTGCATCATCACGAGCCATATCCGTACCGAACAATGCGTCGGAGCGGCTGGCGGGGGTTAGTCTCCTGACCCGCCGGATGGCCGGAATATAGCCGAACAGCATGTCTTCCCGGTTGTCCAAGTATCGCCATGTCATCAATGAAGTTCCGGCCATGTCATAAGGCTCCTTGATCAGCACCTGGTCTTTGAACTCAAGCTTGTCCGGATTGGGAATATCCCTTGCCCCTTCCCAGGCCGTATACGGATAGGTATAAAACATAACCTTGATGAATCGCTCCAATTTTCGGGTTTTACCGTCCATGAGCGTCAGCAGGAGCTGATCCCGATGCGGACCGTTGACCTGACGGACGAAGTTGCCGTTAAACATGATCTTGGCAGGAGCCATAGGATCATCTTTTTTTATTTCTGGAAATGGTATTCCCTTTATAAATTCCGGGGTGTTTCCCGTTTTTACATCGACAATCACGGTATCTTCATTTAACTCGTATTTGCCGACATTCTCGGTAAAGGACTCGGTCATCCATGTCGGGATCGCTTCGGCGGGGTCATAGTTCAACTCGCCGACACGCATCATGAAATCCCCGCGTTTGAACCACTCCACAACCGGGTCCGGAACCATGCCTTCAATTTCTTGATAATTTGTTTTATCGACGATTTTGAGGTCTCCGCAAAATCCTGCATTCGTCGTAAAAATGAAAAGGGCCAGGACGATAGTCAGTATCTGTTTCCAATACATATTTGAACCTCCTGAAATCGGCAGTGAACTGCCTGTTGATTTTTTTCAAATGCTAGAACATCAAGGTCGCGATAAACGCCACCTGGTCACTGTCGAACAACACCCCCGGCGGGATGTCCTTATCCCCGAACACACCATCATACTGGACCTTGAATTTCCAGGGGTCCATGCGATACTCGATGGCAGGCTCCCAGAAACCGGCGCCATCCAGATTGTAAGCGACCAGGACGCTTGGGGTCAGCTTGCCTGACCAATAGGAAGTATACAAATTTGCAATCACCGTGTGCTCCCATTTATTCACATCAACAAAATCCGGATTTGCCAGTTTGTTTACGTCCCATATGGGGGCGGGCAGTTTGAAACTGTCTTTATAATCGGGATAGTATTCATTAAAGGATTCAATAGTCAGGTTAAACATCGATCTTTCATTCAAGGATCGGATCCAAAACGGTTTATCTAACGCTAAAGAGAAACGAAGCACATCCCATTCTGGAATGGTGCTTTCGACCAATTGGCCGGTGGACAGAAATGCCAGGGCGGCAAAGTTCTGGTTGGGATCAAACGCCGGTTCATCCCAGAAATATCCCAATTCGCCGCGTATCACTGCTTCGATGGTGGAAGAGAAATAACTGAAAGAACCACCCGTAATGTCGACCTGTTTGAAGTGCTTTTCCACGACCAGGCCGTGTAAATCGCCTTGCATCAAAATTTCCGGATCAATCCGAAGCTTCAGAGCGGGATCATTCGGGTAAGTTCGATAATGCGCAAGGCTTAAATCCAGATTATTAAACAGGATTCCCTGTAATCTGAAACCCCATCGGCTTGAATCCATGTCGCCATCCGGTTTGATGACCTGGGGATAAGGCGGCGGACTGGGCTGAGGAAAGTTATAAACCGTTCCCCAGGGGGATTGCGGCGCAAACTGCTGATCAACAAAGCCCGGTTCCCAGAACGCGTCGATTCCCAGAGAGGAAATCGACCCGAAATCGCCCAGGTTGTATGTCGTTCGCAAGGCCCACAGGGGGATGCGGCGATCATCAAGAGATTCGAACAACCCCCCGTAGGTATTGTCAATGGGCATGATCCGGTCGAGCATGGGGAAAACATCCGTTTTCCCCCATGATATTTTCTGGCGGCCCACCCGGAGAAGCCACGGACCTCTCGTGATATTGGCATAAAGTTCCCATATATCCGCATCACGGGTGAAATCATCTATGGTCTTCGCGTCGAACTCGCGGACCCGCTGCAACGCGTCGGCGCCGTATTCGTATGCGCCGTCATAAAGAAACCGTCCTGTTGCATGCAGCTGGACATCATGCTCGGACTGCTTGCTGAAATCGTAATCCATTTCGATGTAGGCCAGATTCCTGTGCTGGATGATATCCCAGGCATCGAGCTGGGGGGTGATGCGATCGGGCACCATACTGGGCTGGGTAAACCACCCCTTTGTATCCTGGGTCTTAAACGTCAGTTTTGATGTGATCTGCCCTCTTATTTCAAGTGACTGTGCTTCATTGTAGTATCGTGCGGATGCATGGGGCGCCGCACACCAGACCAAAGCGCTTATCAAAACGATATAAATGAAGATATTCTTTTGTTTCATCTACCCTACCTCCTTGCTTGTTGTCCGATAGTGGACAGTTAGAACCATTTACTGCTTTGTCACGAATTGAGGTTTGAATATATTCACCAGCGTTGGAATGAAAACCAGCGCATTGACCATGTTTAACAGCATCAATAGACCGAGCAGCAGGCCCATTTCCGCCTGGAACTTGATATCCACAAACAGCCAGAAAATGACGCCAGCGATCAGGGTTGTGGCGGTAAAGATGATCGCCCTGCCTGTGGTTTCGATCGCGCGATAATTGGATTCGGTATAATCTCTGGTTACGGCATATTCTTCCGATACGCGCGACAAAAGGTATATGCCGTAATCAATACCGATACCCACCGCTATGGCCGCTACGGGCAGAGAATTGATATTCAGGTCAATCCCGTAAATGAGCATGAATACTTCAGATAAGATTTGAGAAACCAGAAGCGGTATAATAAGGATGATTCCGGCCACAAACGACCGGAATGTCAATGCACACAGGAGGAAAACCGCCGTAAAAACCACAATTAGAGACACCCAGTAGGAGTATTCGACTTCCTGGTTCACCGCGTACAATATTCCCAGCAGTCCGCCTGCAAGCCGGAATTTAACTCCTTCAACCTTATTTTGTTCTATAAAATCTTCTGCGCCACGGATTGATTCTTTGATCAGCTGATTGTTGTAGTTTTTATAAAAACAGGTAATGGTGGCATTGGTCCAGCTGTAGTCCAGCCATTGATCCATTTCTCCCGGGGCCGCGCTGTTTCTGATGATAAAACCGATCTGGCTGAGATGATTGGGGTCCGTGGGCAGCATTTCCCATTTGGGGTTGCCCTCGTGGAACATTCTATAAACTCTTTTGATCATGTTATTAAACGTCAGTGTTCCGGCCGCACCTCCTTTCCGTTCCATGTGGATTTGAAACTCCTCCATTGCCTTAAGAGTATCATAATCCTTTATTGCCCCCTCTTCTTCACCCTCGACCAGAATCACGAGCTGCGTGGCGCCCACAAAGTTATCATTGAAAAATCGAAACGACTCGTTATACGGATGGTGAGGAAACAGAATAGAGGCGCCCGCCTCCGTGTCGCCTACCTTTAGTTGAAGGGAATAGTAGCCACCCACAAAAATGATGCAGATGATCAGGCTTAACACCGCATATTTCGACCGGCCGTTGGATGGTTTGCTCAGGAGCCGGGCGATTTTTCTGTAAAATCCGGCCTGAATGGATTTTTCCAGGATTTTCCGCTGGGGGGGGCGGACCAGGGACAGAAGGATTGGGCTCAGGGTCGGGACGCTGACCACGATGGTGATGATCCAGAATGAACAGAAAAAGCCCAACTGCCGCATCAGGGGAATCGTTGCCACGGAAATCAGCAGCAACCCCAGTCCATCGGTAATAATAGAGAGGGTTGCAGGAGTGAACAATTCTCCGTAACCTTTGATGATGGCTTCGTTTTTATCATCAAGGCGCAGGAATTCCTCGTTATAGCGGGACATGCACTGCACGGCGTGGCTTATGGCACGCGCCGTAATGATCAGGGGAACGACCAGAACCAATGGATCCAGGGGATAGCCCAGTATACTTGCAAAACCGAGGCCCCAGACGGCGCTCATGGCGGCCGATACAAGAGGGAAGACTACACCCTGCCAGGTACGGAAAAAATAGTACAACAGTCCCGTTATGACGAAAAAAGTGATACAGAGCACCAGGTATATCTGCGGCGCCAGACTGTAAATATAGGCATATAGCGCCGGATATCCCGTAAAATGAATAATGTGATTGGCATCCGACTCACGTTTTTTAATCTCTTGCATCTTGGCGTACAGATTCTGAGGACTGCCGCCTTCTTCCCAGAAACCGGCAAATATTGCTGCAGACTTGTCATCCGGAGAAACATAAAATCCTCTGACGCCTTCATTGCCATATATATTTTGCTTAACCTGCCGCAGACCGGTTTCATCACGCTTCATACCTGAATGGATCATCGGCTGCATGACAATTCCATATCCGGTGACTTCAACATTTTTGAGCTTGGGATGAGTTATCGATATTAATTGGGCCGGGTTGCTCCCCTTGATGGTGAGCATTTCCGAAGTGATCCGGTCAATTTTTCCGAGGGTCTCCCAGTTATAGATGTCGCCTTCTTTGACCTCAACCGCCGTCACCAGGACATTGGCACTCCCGAACATGTTACGGTATTCATTGTACACCTTGATAAAAGGGTGCCCTGGCGGATAAAAGGAAACAAAATCAGTGGCGATTTTCAGCTGACTGGCCCGGTAACCGAAAAATACGGTGGTCAGGACGATCAGAAACAGAACTTTAAATCGATGCCTTAGTAAAAAGGCAACATAACGTTCGAATATGCGCTCTCGCTTTTCCATAATATCTCGTTTTTAATCCCACAGTAGTGCGCTATCCTGAATTCGGAACATGACACCGTGTGCGCCTGCGCCGAACCCTATGGATGTGCTGTTCTTCATTTTGATGCTGATGGCCCCGAACCAGAATAATCGTGCCTGCATGGGCACATCCAGGGATTTCCAGCTCTTCCCGCTGTCATCGGAACGCAACACCGTACCCTCTTCACCGACTGCCCAGCAGGTTTGACCTGCCACATCGATCCCGTATATGGACTTGCCGGATAAATTACTGCTCTCTTCCCAGGTTTCCCCATTGTCATGGGAGTATATAATTGCCCCGTCAAGGCCTGCCGCATACAGAGATTCGCCTTCACCGCAAATAGTGAAAAGAGATTGGATGGCGGGAGACTGGAATTTTTGCCAGGTTTTTCCAAGATCCCGGGTTTGAAATAACTGCCCGAATTCGCCAACGGCCCAGCCCTCATGCGACTGCGTCAAGCAGATACCGTAAAGAATAATGTCCTCGGAAAGCGTGGCATCTTCCCATGTAGTTCCGCCATCGGTGGTCCTGAGAATCGTGCCCCAGTCGCCTACCGCACAACCATTGCGGGTATCGTAAAAATCAACCGCAAAAAGGTGCTTTTCGGTGCCGCTGTTTTGCTCAGCCCACGTTCGTCCGCCGTCAGAAGTATGCAACATTGTCCCCAGCGCCCCGCACGCCCATCCATTTTGCGCTCCGGCAAAACTGACCGAAAACAAATTATTCTTCGTTGCGCTCTTGGCACTCTGCCAGTTTGCGCCGCTGTCTTCCGAAAAATAGATCTCGCCACGCTCGCCGACCATCAGGTATTTCTGCTGGGAGAGCATAACCGAATCGTAAATGTTGATATTAATCAACGGTGCCGACTGCTCCGCTGCATGGCTTATTCTATCTGCAAGCGGCCCCGAGACGGCTGTTAACATCATGATACCAGCGAGCAGCAGTATGAACGGTGTTTTTCCGACGTCTATGGATGCATTGATTTTCACGGATTCCCTCATTAGATCTTACATAATACGAAATACGGCTTGACTAACTGAATTAGCGTCTCAATTCCTGTTTCAAAATCTTGCCGGTGGCGGTCATGGGCAGTGATTTTCTGATTTCAAAAATCCTGGGATATTTATAGTTGGCCATCTGCGCTTTGGACCATGCGACCAGTTCTTCCGGGGCAGCCTGTTCACCTTCTTTCAAGACGACAAAAGCTTTGATCTCTTCACCGTGCCGGTCGTCAGGCACCCCAATGACTCCGGCGAGCGAAACGGCCGGATGGGTCATCAGTATTTCTTCAACTTCACGGGGATAAACATTGTATCCCCCCCTGATGATCATGTCCTTGATCCGATCCACAATATAGAGGTACCCATCTTCATCTAACTTCCCCAGATCCCCGGTATGAAACCAGCCCCCGGACTTAAATGCTTTTTGGGTGGCTTCCGGCTTTTTGTAATATCCCTTCATCACGTTGTGGCCCTTGATAACCACCTCACCGACTTCACCCGGCGACAGGGAAAGCCCCTTCTCATTGACGATATCAACATCCACTCCCCAGATCGGCGTTCCCACCGATCCGGGTCTGCGCTCCTTATGTAAATGATTGAAAGTCGCCACAGGGGAAGTTTCGGACAAACCATAACCTTCGATGATCGGAATTCGATACTCCTGTTCCATTTTCCTGATGATTTCAACGGGCATCGAGGCCGCCCCGGATACGCCGATTTTAAGCGTCCGGGCAATCTTTTCCTTGTCAACGAGGCCTTCGGTATCTTTGTAGTTAAGCAGTTGCCAATACATGGTCGGCACGCCTGCAAAAACCGTTACTTCCTCTTCCTGCATGGCGAAAAGCACGTTTTCAGGGGTAAACCGCGGCAGGATGACAAGGGTATTTCCCATCGACACACCGGCATTCATGAGCACGGTCTGCCCGAATGAATGAAACAGGGGCAGGACAATCAGAATCGTCTCGTCATGGGTGAGCTGAAGCAGCTCCCTGGAAATGACGGCATTCATCGTCATGTTTAAATGAGACAGCTCGGCGCCTTTGGGCCGTCCGGTAGTACCTGAGGTATACAGAATAACAGCAGTATCATCCGCATCGGTTGATGTTATTTCGCATTCGCGGCTCTCCGGTTTCATCAGCATGTCGACAGTCCCGTATTCCACAAAAGAAGAAGTCTCTTCCACGCCCGAAGGAATGATCCACAAATGATCGCACGTATCGACCTGTTCGAATGCGGCTTTGCCCTCCTCGCCGATGGGCATTTGGGGCGAACCCTGATGGCAGAAGAAGGCTCTGGCTTCACTGTCTTTAAGGTGATAGGCGATTTCGTTTTGTTTCAGGAGGATATTCAAGGGAACCACTACAGCCCCGATTTTCAGGATGGCAAAATAAATCATCGGGAAATACGGGATATTGGGGCAGCTCAAGGCCACTTTGTCACCCTTTACGATGCCGGCTTTGATAAGGCCGTTGGCGATCTGATTGACCGAACCGGAAAGATGCTCATAGGTTAAACGGTCTTTCCCAAAGATCAGGGCGGTTTTTTCCGGATTTTGCTTTGCGGTAAATTCCAAAACCGATGCGAGATTAAGCATTGTTCCTCCGAATCAGGTGTTTTGGTCAGATTTAGATTTATACTTCTGCTCAAGTTCCAGGTAATAGGGCGCCTTAAGCCAGTTATTCAAGTCATTGAAGGACTGTTTTAATTCCGAAAAATCCTTCTGAAAACCGGTGGTTTTGAGGCGCTGGAGATCTTCATTGCAGGCGGCGATAGATGCAACCAGACACACGCCCGGAAAAATAGCGATAGAAATCCCTTTGATTGCCGATGCGGACACCGGATACGGGAATCCGATGAACGTCACCAGAACCATTCGGGAGTATGAAAAGGCGGGTGTTTCCGCCATTCAGCTGGAAGATCAGGAATGGCCCAAGCGATGCGGGCACATGAGCGGCAAGAAAGTCGTCGATTTGGATGAAATGACCGCCAAGATCAAGGCGGCAGCGGATGCCAGGAAAGATTCCGATTTTCTGATCATCGCCAGAACGGATGCATTGGCGATTGAAGGAATGGAGAGTGCCATAGAGAGGGCGCATGCTTACGCGGAGGCCGGGGCGGATATTCTTTTCGTTGAAGCCCCCCGGACGAAGGCGGAAATGGAGCAAATCCCCACCATGCTTACCGAAAAGCCGCTCCTGATCAATATGGCGCCGCTCACCCCGAATTGTTCGATTGATGAACTCAAGGATATGGGATTTCTATCGCATCCGCCATCCGGGAAGCATTCCAGACCATTTCCGTCATGGTCA
>Ga0351954_1074_pt1 | contig 9476 bp, 7 predicted proteins | sample BONcelT113001D13_FD_205813 | JGI IMG/M metagenome (GOLD analysis project Ga0351954, IMG submission 205813) | Enriched cells from coal bed in the Powder River Basin, Montana, United States - BONCAT cells T11 rep3 HSBNCT.T11.300.1.D13 ...
AGCATGGAAAAAGTTAAATATGGTACGGCTTATGACGATGACATCGATGCCCATGCTGATAATTCTGCCAAGACGATGGGCCGTGGGGCTGCTAATATGGAAGACCAGTTCCGCAGTGCGCTTGCTGTGCTGGAGGGATTCAACGTTCTCGATGCAGACGAGGCTGCAATGCTCAAGACGGCTATGGACACGCAGCTCAAGATGCTTCTTGATTCCCTTTTGGCAACTGAAGGTGGTATCTCTAAGGGAGTGGACGAGGAACACCTGAAGAACGCAGAGAACGTACTGCAATCGTTTCTATTGAGCTTCGCGAGCCGTGCGGCATCACGCGAGCGGCTACATCTTTTCACCAGCAACTATGACCGCCTTATAGAACATGGCTGTGACCTTGCCGGGCTACGCATTATCGACCGATTTGTCGGCGCATTGAATCCGGTCTTCCGTTCATCGAGGGTAGAGGTTGACGTGCATTACAACCCTCCCGGCATCAGGGGCGAACCACGTTTCATGGAAGGAGTGATACGACTTACCAAGCTTCATGGGTCACTTGACTGGCACTTCGATAAGGCAAGCCGTCAGATAACCCGGAAAGGCATTCCTTTTGGTGCCCCCTCCACCCATACCGATGTTCCTAGAACGCCCATTGATACCGTAATGATTTATCCCAACCCAGCCAAGGATGTGGAGACGACGCAGTACCCATACGCGGAACTGTTTCGCGACTTCGCCGCTTCAATATGCCGACCAAACGCCGTAGTAGTAACATATGGCTACGGATTTGGAGACGATCACATCAACCGCGTGTTGTTAGATATGCTCACCATTCCATCGACTCACATGGTGATAATTGCGTATAACACCGATTCCCGGGTGAAAGGATTCTGCGAGAAGACGCGGGATGCGCAGATGTCCCTATTGGTAGGGCCGCACTTCGCAGATCTCACGACTTTGGTTGAGAACTACTTGCCCAAACCCGCGCTCGATTACATAACGGGCCGCATGACAGAGCTGATGAAACATCGGCCTGACTCCTTTGCCGATCCTACATCGGCTGCACCTATGGAGGGAGATCCACTGTGAGGCAATCATGACGACTCCCATCGAACGGCTTTCGAACCTCGTCGTGGGCACGGTTGAATCCGTATCTCCAAACGAAGTTCGTGTGCTGTTGGAGCTGGATGCCCCATATGCGACTGCATTGAACACCGGTACGCCTGCACCGTTCCCTCGTATCAACGGCTACGTGCTCATCCCAAATGAGGCCGGAGCGACCGTCGCATATATATCTTGGATCGGCATCGAGCGTTCACCATACCCAAAGAGATCCGGCCTTAAGGATTTTGGTCTGATCGACCTTCCGTTTCCATTGCGCAAGATGTCTGTGTCTCCAGTTGGGACTCTCATAAACCAACGGGACCGTGTTTCGGGAGCACCGAGGTACGAACTGTCTCGCGGGGTGATGGCGTTCCCGTCTGTGGGAGATCAAGTCTTAATGCCGACGCCGGAGCAGGTAGAAGCTATCGTCGGAGCAAAAGAGAACGAAAGACGTCTGCGAGTTGGTGCTTCTCCCTTGACCTCCAACGCAGTTATTATGGTGGACCCTGACAAGCTATTCGGGCGTCACCTTGCGGTATTAGGCAACACTGGCAGCGGAAAATCCTGTACGGTAGCCGGGCTGATCCGATGGTCAATCGACGCCGCAGAGAAGGCTATACAGAGTGCGGGTAAAACCGGCATCCCAAATGCGCGCTTTATTGTACTCGACCCGAACGGGGAATATGCAAAGGCATTTGCAGACCAAGGAAACAAGCTGAGGGTATTTCGCGTACCGCCAGTCACCGAAGGCGAAGAACCGCTTGACGTTCCCGCTTGGTTGTGGAGCGGTCATGAGTGGACTGCCGTCGCACACGCCCAACCAGGAGTCCAGCGCCCCTTACTGATGCAGGGTCTTCGAGAGCTGAAAAGTGGACAAACAGGGGGTGTCCCCCGCGAGGCAATGATTCGCCGATACCTCTTCTCCTATTCTATTCGTATATCAGCTTTACTTAACGTCGGAACACAGGCCTTTGCAGGGGGTGTACGCCAAAGGATTGAATGTGCTCATCTGTTGGAAAGGATTGCTTCGGACTGTGCGCAGTTCGCAGGAGAGGTGGAGGAGCCAACAAAGGCGGACCTCACGGCCATATCGGAAAAAGCCACGGAGGTTGTCGAGAGTCGCCGGTCCAATAATCCTATCTACTTCAACGATTTTGCGGTAGCTGACCTCGAGTTGGTACGCGGTGAAATCGATGCACTATCTGAGACTCTCCCGGATATAGGAAATGCGGCACCGATCAGCGAAGACGCACCGCTCTTTTTCGATGTGAATATGCTGGCTGAACATCTCGAGCGCATTGCGACGGAGCAGGGTGGAAACGTCGCCGGTTTCATCTCGACCCTTGGGTTGCGTATCCGTGGCATGCTGGCTGACCAACGTCTGGGCGCTGTGATAGGGCGCGAACCGCCGACTTCGTTCGACACCTGGTTAAAGAAGTATGTTGGCGACGACGCCGCGTGCAATGGGATGTTGGCAATAATTGACTTGTCATTAGTGCCCTCCGAGGTCGTTCATATTGTGGTCTCCGTTTTGGCTCGTTTGATCTTTGAAGCTTTGCAACGGTATCGTCGATGCCACCCAATGGGTGACCCTTTGCCCACTGTCCTGGTTCTCGAAGAAGCCCATTCATTCATCCGACGAGGTTACGACGACGAAGGCCCGGCAGCAACCCCATCCCAGCTTTGCCGTGAAGCATTCGAACGTATCGCGCGTGAGGGACGGAAATTTGGCCTTGGGCTGGTCCTCTCGTCTCAACGTCCATCCGAGCTTTCAGCCACAGTGCTCGCCCAATGCAATACGTTCCTCTTGCACCGCATCGTCAATGATGCCGACCAGAACCTCGTGGCACGCTTAGTTCCCGATAATGTCGGAGGATTGCTCCGCGAATTGCCCAGCCTACCGTCTCGGCAGGCGATACTGCTGGGCTGGGCTACGCCGATTCCAGTCTTGGTAGAAATAGACGAACTTCCCGAAGAGCAACGCCCACGGTCCGCCGATCCTGACTTCTGGGACGTTTGGAGGCTAGCTAAAGACCGATCAGTGGATTGGAGCAGTATTGCTAAGGATTGGTCAGGCAAGCACGAACCATGATGAGCGTTCCGGAACCAATGCATCGCATAACCATCGGCTGCACCTGATCACGGAAACGGCGCACGCTTCCGGTGAACTGTATATTAGGCGATATCAAGAAGATCTAAAGCTTCTGTGCGGTGTTTTTTTATGGCCTTGTTAAATGTAAAGCGATGGGAAGAATATCGAGACTTTTTTCAGCTCTGGTTCATTAGGTACTTTATTGCGTGGTTTTCGCTTGTTCCTCTAATCTACCAAGTTCTAAGTGATCTGCCAGATCGAATTGAGATTTCTTTGGAGTGGACAAAGAGGGCGGTACCGGGGATTGTTTTTGACCCACCTACGCCTCTCGTTCTTAACCTAACATTGCCGTTTACATGGCAGTTACTGTGGATGGCTTCTCTATTATTCTTTGCAGCGTTTTTGATCTATCAGTTAAAATGCCCGATGTTCGTAAAAAAATACAATAAATATTCCGATTACCTATCATATGGGCACGACCCGCGGCATCTTGCGTGGGAAGTTAGTTATCTCTTTGAACACCCGGATGTGGAGAAGGATAAATTCGTAGATCGGTTAGAAATTAAGAAGTACATTGCTCGTACTGATCAAATATTCGATACCAATAAAGTTGAAATACGGCAAAATACCACATCTTTTTATTTCTACCACAATGGCGTTCCTTATGAATTTTCTGCTCCTGTCCGCCATGACGCACCAGCAGAGATTAAAGATGAAGCAGCAAGAGGCGTTTTCTGGGAAATTTTTGGACGTTACTCTGCTCTTGATAAAGCTTGGAGAGCAACTATACAGTCCTTGCTTGTTTCCTGCTGGACTATTGTAGCAATAGTTTTGGCTCAGTATGTTTGGGCTGGCTTCAAATTGTTCTTGATTTGGTTTCACGATATCGCAAAATTGTTTAGTCCTGTAGTCGGTTAAGAGGTTTGGTTGCATAAACATTGCCTACACGCTCGATATTTTAGGTCATAATGACTCGCTTCTAAGGCAGCTATGAGTTCATCCATGACTATCAGCTCCCTCCAATCTATGAGAGGTATCTGCAATGTGGCTACAAAAGAGTATTTTTGTTTCGAGTTGGTTTAAGGCTCTCTACCGACTCCTGCGTAACGTTAATTGGATCGCTATCTTCATTACACTTGTGATCGCTTGGCTCTTCTTAGCTATCACCGAGAGTGCCCAACAGACGGCGGTATTCGCTGGATTCAGCAAGACGACATGGGCAGCTGTCGGAGGATCGCTGTTCGCGGCATCTCTCTTTCTCACCGTACAATCATTCATTGATGCGATTAAGAAGGCCGAAGCAGACACCTATAGGGATTTTTACGAAGATCTGGCGCTGGATTTTGGTGTCAAGTCTATTTATGAGCACAGGGGTACGAGCGCCACGAATATGACCTATCGCACACTAATGGAAGGAGCCACGCACCGGATATGGGCGATTGGCATGACTAATCGTCATTTCATAAAAGAACATGCTAGCTTGATCGTCGAGAAACTCCGCAACAAGCCCATTGATGTAATTGTAGCATTTTGGCATCCTGACGCCAAGCTTCAACTACCCAATCAAGGCAGAACTGCACCTCCCAGCATAATAGAAAGCCAGGCGCGAATTGAAGGAGTTGCGGGAAACGCAGATGAATGGAGTAAAATGGTTATCCAACAAGAGAATACGCTATTGCGGTTGGTCGATGCCTTGCCAGCCGTCAGAGGAAATCTCAAAATCCTCCACCTGGCCATTGTGACGAACATAACATGCCTAGTAGTGGATGATGATCTATTTTTCTTTCCATTCTTAGCTCGTGTTGAAAGTACCGACGATCCGACTATCCACTGTACTGCCGACGCCAAATTAGGAAGCAAGATCGTCCAGCATTTTGAGAATCTTTTCGCCAATGATAACGCGTGCACAGTGAGTAACGAGCGACCACCTCGTAACGTTTAGGCCATGTGCATATGAAGATTGCATTCACTGGAACAAGTAGTACCGGCAAGACGACTCTTGCTGTGCGTCTAATCAAGAACCCCGAATTTACTTCCAAGGTGCCTGAATTCGTTGCGGTGGATGCGAGAGCCTTACTCGATGAATTGGGATTTCGTAGTATGGACAAGATGACGCGAGGGCAGAGCCGGGAATTTCAGCAACTCTATTTCCGTCGCAAGATCGAGATAGAGAGCGGTCGTGAATCTTTTTTAACTGACCGTTCTTTCGTGGATATAGCTGCGTATTGGGTATGCCGTGACACATTTGACCTATCAGAAGCTGAACAACGTCTTCTCTTAGATCCATGTCGGCATGCCACTAAGAAGTATGACATTCACTTCTATTTCCCATCGGGTTTGATAGTCTTCGAACATGATGGCTATAGATCAGATGATATCGAGTTTCACATGAGGATCGACCGATGTATTCTGCGCTATTTGGTTGAATGGCAGATTCCCTACGTGACCATTGTGGAATCAGATATTAACAAACGCATCGAGACTGTTCTCGGGGTGGTGAAGGATCTCCGTCCATGAAGGACGACCGCGTGCTGCTCGTATCAGCAGGAATGGAACACCCGAAAAAGTCTGATAATCCTGTAGTTCGAGAAAATCGTTACCTCAATTACGGCCTTCTTGGTCTTGGATCTCTCCTGGCCCGTGACGGATATGACCCTCTGGTCGTGCATGGACATTTTTCCTTTCCCGAGGCATTCGCTCAGTGGTTAAATGAGAGGGAGTTATTAACGTTGAAAACTCCGTTGTTGTTGTCTATGCCCAGCAGCCTTGCGCTTGGGTGGGCCAAGCGCTTCTGCCGTGAGGCTATGAGTCTGAATCCAGCCCTCCGAATTGTCGCAGGAGGTCGATGGGTTGTATCAGACGACTCTCGATGGGTGTCGCAACAGATTCCTGAGGTGGCCCTTGTAGTGCATGGTACAGCGGAGGAACGTATCTCAAGTTTGGTAGACGCTACGAGGTGGCCGTCTGTTCAGGGAACGAGCTTGACTGGCCATCGATGGGAAGACCGATCTGGTTTTATTTCGTCCATATCTGATTATGCGATACTTCACGAGTATGAGCATTATCATCCTAGCTTCGAAATTTCTCGCGGATGTGGGATGGGTTGCTCCTTTTGTGCAGAAGCGGACTCTGGGCTCTCTCCACTGAAGAAGCCTTCTGACTTATTTCGGGAAATAGGACAGTGCTTGGCTGTATATGAAGAACGAGTGAAAAAGTTTTATTTCGAATCTTCCTTATTTGCTCCCACGTCCAAATGGATCGATGTGTTTGCCGATCGTTACCGCGCCGATGGATTCGATTTCCAGTGGCGATGCGAGACACGAGTGGATAGCCTCTCAGTTGGTTCGATTAAGAAACTTGCATCGGTCGGTCTGCGAGTGGTTGATCTCGGTCTGGAATCAGCTAATCATAAACAGCTACTGCGGATGAAGAAGACTCTCGATCCAGAGCGATATTTAGCAAGGGCATCTCAAATTATTCAAATATATGCCGACAACGGAGTGCAAACAAAAATCAATGTTCTCCTCTATCCTGGAGAGACATCGGCCACACTCAACGAGACAGTTGATTGGCTCCTCAAGCATCGAGAATACATTCGCGGAGTTTCGATAGGTCCATTGGTCGTTTATCGATGTGGCTTTCAAACAGACGCCTATGTTCAGTACCTTAATGCGCTTGGGGCGGCGATAGTAAGTCGTGATGATTTGGACAACTGCGGCTACACAGGGCTGCATTTGAGCACGGAAATTGATGCTGATGAAGCGGAGGAACTATCGAGAGAGATATCGCGAATGTTTATGGACGCAGCAGCTTTCTATAGCTTGAAATCTTTTTGTTATTTCTCTCCGCAGTTAACATTTGATGCATTCATCGAGCTTGCTCGGAGTTCGCTCCCAGATTCTCTTACTTTCTCGATTAGTTGAATGGCAAGTGATTGCTGCCATAGGCTTAGAGGTCGCAGAACAATAGCATGGACCTAGCGAGCGGGTACCCGTAGATTATGTGAGACGTTCACTGTTCGCTGTCTGTAATCTTTGTTTCTCATTTCACCTTGCCCATCAACAGTAGGTAGGTGACAGTGATAACCAATCCAGGTCAGATTTTCCTTGATCTTACCTAAGTAGTCCGGAGTGAAAGCAACTGCCCATGCACATCAGCCTCATTTACCGATTTCAATAAACAGCCGACAATGGTCCAGTGTGATCGAGGGCGTGGATAAATAGGTGTGGTCCAAGATTCACATAGGCTGAACACAAAAATCGCATAGCTGGCTCTTCCCATAGGGCTTCTTGTAGTCAAGCATCCTGCGATTTCACCGACGTCTCATCAACCTTTTCCCTCCGATGGCAGTGAACAAATCATTTTTAAAAAAATCACCGCAGGATTTTGCATCCCCTCTCGTTTAACCAAGTATGAATCGCAACGGAAAGAGGGGGTCGAGATGAACTGCCGTCGCATCCGGAAAAGGCTATCCGCCTTTCAGGACGGGGAGATCGGCCGGGAGGAACGCGAGCGGATCGCCGCGCACCTGGAAGGGTGCGCCTCCTGCCGGAGCGCCTATGCCGAACTCGGCGAGATCTGGCAATCGCTGGAGAGGATTCCGGAAATCGAGGTTTCCGCGGGATTCGAAGGGCGCCTCTTCGACCGGATCGACGCCGCCGGACCCGAGCTCCGTGTGTGGTGGCGCTTCCCCTGGGTTGACTGGGTTTACCGGGCGTATCCCGCCCCGGCGATGGCCGCTGTTGTTCTGCTCGTGGGGATGGTGCTGGGGGGCTATCTGGGAAACGCCCTGGTGTCGGGTTTCTCGTCCGCTCCCGCTCAGGTGCAGGTTTCAAGTGTGAGTACGGACATTGTTTCCTTTAGTGTCTTTGCCGCCGCGCCGCCGGGGACACTGGGGGACGGCTACCTGCGCATGGCCCATTTTACGGAGGAGGTTCGGAAATGAAGGGGAAGCTGCTCATCGTCGTTCTGATCCTGTCCTTGGCCGTCAACGCGTCCGCCGTCGCCACCATCGGATACCATTACTGGCGGAACTTCTACCTCACGCCGTCGGCGCCCTGCCCGCTCAACGAGGGCGAACATCATCCCTATCAGGATCTCGGGCTTTCCCCCGAGCAGTTGGCAAAAATGACGGCGCTGGCCGGCTCGTTTCACCGCCGCCTTACGGAGCTCCAAGGGGCGGTAGAAGCCAGGAGAACTCTCCTGATCGACGCTCTGGGGCAGGAAAAGATCGATATGCCGCGGACCGAGGCGATCCGAAAGGAAATAGCGGCCTTTCAGGATGAGATTCAAAAGGAGGTCATCACGCACATCGCGGAGTCGAAGCAGATCATGAATCCCGAGCAGCAAAAGCGTTTTATCGAGCTGTTGCGGGCTAGTTCGAACCATGGGCAATTGAATTCCCCACTTTCCATGAACGGAGGCAACCATTGAATCTACGCTATGTTTTTCAGGAGCTCACCCGCCAGAAACGAAGAACGGTCATGGCCGTGATCGGCCTTTCCATCGGCATCGCGCTCCTCGTCATTCTCAACGCCATCTCCCTGGCCTACCGTGAGGCGGCCCGCGCCCCCTTGAAAGAGATCGGGGCGGACATCACGGTGCAGCGGCCCGGAAACGTCCCCGAGGATCTGTCCGGCGCGGTCTTTCCCTGCTCGGCGGTGACGATCCGCAGGGATGAAATCGACCGGATCGAAAAAGTGTCCGGCGTCCGGGGTACGGGCACCGCCGTGCTCCTCTGGGTATTCGAACCGAACCGGGCCTGGATCGTCCTGGGGATCGAACAGGAGAATCCCATCGGGCCTTCGATCCTCAAGAACTTTGTCGCGGAAGGACGCTATCTCGCCGCGGGGAAACCGGAGGCCCTGGTCGAGGCGGCCTACGCCCGGCAGTTCGGAATCAAACCCGGGGATACCGTATCCTTAGCCGGCCGGTCCTTTCCCGTAGTGGGCCTGGTGGACGCCTCCCACGCCGCGAAGATCGCCGTGGCCAATCTCTACCTCCCCTTGTCAGAGGCGCAGGCGATCGCAGTGGCCTCCAAGACGCTCCAGTCGGTTTCCCCCTTCGCACCGGGGGATGTGAATCTGCTCTTCATCCGGGCGGACCAGGAGAAGATTACTGCGGTGGCTTCCGCCCTCAAAGGCATTCTGGGGAATAAGACCGCTATTGCAACCCCGGACTCCTTCCTCAAGCTCCTGGGGAGTTTTTTCGCCGTGTCGGATAAATTCACCCTGATCGCCTCGCTCATCGCCATCCTCATTGCCATTCTTATCGCCTTCAAGACGATGGC
>Ga0351954_1064_pt2 | contig 9448 bp, 8 predicted proteins | sample BONcelT113001D13_FD_205813 | JGI IMG/M metagenome (GOLD analysis project Ga0351954, IMG submission 205813) | Enriched cells from coal bed in the Powder River Basin, Montana, United States - BONCAT cells T11 rep3 HSBNCT.T11.300.1.D13 ...
TCTGGTTGTATTAATGGCAATTGGGCTGTCATTGGTGATGCCGGGCAAAGTGCAATGTTTAGAGTTGGACGACGGGAAGGTTACCATAAACGGCAATTACCGAAATTGGACCGGATATCGCTTTGGAGCCTATGGAGAAGAAAGGGGAGAAGGCCTTTCGATGTTCCGAAACAGCATACAACTGGAAAGCGAACTTAAGTTTACGGACGAAACTTTCTTTTATGCCATTTATAGAATGGATAGAGAACCGGCGTATCACCTTGAAAAAAAGGCTTACGAATTTGGTAACTTTGAAGATGATCATTTAAATGAGGCTGAATTTCGCGAATATTATTTAGGCACTCAGATAACTGATAGAGTCTGGACTGCCGTTGGAAGACAGCAAGTGGTCTGGGGTGATGTCGCCGGATTCAGGGTCATGGATATTGTAAATCCCTTGGATCTGCGGTGGCATTTTAGCCTGGAAAACTGGGAAGATATTCGAATTCCCCTGCATATGATGAACACCATTATCTCTGTTCCCGAGGTAAATGGGAATTTCCAGTTGGTGTGGGTGCCCGGCATTGATGAAAGGTATAACCGGGTGAATCGAGCCTTCGGCAACCCTGGTCATCGGTGGGGTGTAAACAATCCCCCCGGAGCGGGAAAACCGGGAGAAATCTTTCCGACAGTTGAAGACCCAAAAGCTGATCCGAGTGGGATCAGCCGCAGTTTGAGTGATGGCGACATTGGGGGCCGCTGGCAGCATACCGTGGGAGGATTGACCTATGGGGTTATGAATATGTATAAGCACAATGACAATCCGGCGGTTTATTATAGCGGAAGCCCATTAACGGGTGGCGAACTCAATTTGCATCATTTTCGATCTAACGTTCTTGGCGTTTCCTTTAATTATTTTGACAATTTCACTGATGGCGTGTGGAGAGGGGAGGCCGGCCATTTTCGTAATTTACCGTATACCGCGGACTCCCGTTTATTTATCGGCGATGTACCGAATGAGAATTTTTATCACCTGGAAAAAAAGGATACCATCAAGTTCGCATTGGGATATGACCGAAATACCTTTTTTAATTGGCTTAGTCCCACGCGAAGTGTCTTGACTCAATTTACAATCATCGGCACCTATATCATGGATCATGATGATGATCTGGTTGTTCCCGGGTATAACACGGAAATCAAGGAAGTAGACCTGATTGTCACCGCGTTTTTAATGTGGGGATGGGCGAGTGATAGCTGGACAATCAATATTTACCCCGCGGCCAATATTGATCGGGAATGGGGCATGGTTCAGGCATGGATCGATCACAAACCAAGATGGTTGAATGGCCTGACCCTGACCCCGAAGATAAACTTTTTTTGGGGGAAAGATGCTTACACCGGTGATTTCGCTCTAGTGCGGGGGAATACCGAGGCACTGTTCGAAGTTAAATATGAATTTTAAAAAGCAATCAAAAGGAGACGCACATGTTTAGCGATCGACTGAAAAAAAATGTTTTTATACTATTTTTTTGTATGGGCTTTTCGTTGTTTGCCTGGGCAACATCACAGGCAATAGAAGGAAAAGCCGGAGAAGTCATTAAAACCATGGAACAACTAAAGGACCTCAATGCCAGAGGAGTTATCTGTCAGGGGTATGTAAACGACCTTGGCGAACTCATTGAGCATGGACACAGCATCGAAATCGTTGAAACTACCGATCGTACCTTGTGCCACAGTAATGGATTTTTGGAAGTCAGCCGGCAAAACAAGGGGAAGGCTAAAATCGGATCGAATAATGAGCTGGTTGGATATGAAGGCGGCAGACCATTTATGGACCTTACCACAGATGATCCCCAGTTTGCGATCAAAGCCGCCTGGAATCAAGAGTATCGATACCGTTCTGATGGCTTTCCGACTACCTGGAATTATTACCTGACCGACGCCAAAGGCAGGGTCAAACGGTTATGGGGTTACGCGGATAATGTAATGTGTAACTTTCGCACGGATATAGAGCCCAAACCCGTCTGGAATCCGAAAGAACCGGACGTCAGAAATAAGTATATAATTACATTTGACGGGCCGTTTGAATCCAAGGGGCTTTCACAGCTAGCGGTAAAATATGTGGACCCCAACAGGTCTAACGACGTATGGACATATGTGCCTGGCCTTCGCCGTGCGACCAGAACCGGCGCTGCCGCAGGATGTGATGCCCTGGGCGGTTTTGTATCCGTCATGGATGATGATTATGGTTTTAACGGCAATATTCTCGATTTCACCTATGAGTTTGTTGGTGAAGCGGAAATGCTGGTGCCGACCCTTTCAGGACTGGATGAAAAATGGCCCATTCCCCCAGGGCTTCACAGTCCCATAGCAAAGCTTGAGAGAAGAGTTGTCTGGATTATCAATCAGATACCGAAAGATCCCAACTACTGCTATTCCAAACGCGAATGGTTCCTTGATCCTGAAACCTATACGATTATCAATGTGCAGAACTATCACCAGGATGGCACATTATGGAAAAATTACTGGCTCGGATATCGTGCTTATCCTAACTCTCCTGCAATCGGCGGGGCTAGTCTACAGATTGCCACTGGCGGGTGCACCGATTATAGAATTATGGAAGGAGGTCCCCTTCATATTGAAACGGGTGGATCAAATGTTCCCTATACCCCTGCAGACTTTACCCTCGATGCCATGAGAAGGCGTGGAAGGTAAGCAAATTGTTATGCATGTTTGGCGGGAGCAATTAAACTTATTTATTTTTTAATCATTTAAATGCGTGGGCATCACAGCCGTTGCTGGATGCCCACGCTGAAATTTAATGCTCAATGAATTTGATGTTATACAGGAGTGGCGACATGAAATATATGGTCTGCACGGATGGCGAAAAGTCGGCTGCGAAAGCGATTGAAGTTGCAGCACAGTTTGCAAAAATTTCGAATTCTGACTTACTGATACTGCATGTTATCGCAAGCGAAGTGAGCCGCGCGACACCTGACTACGACAGTTATGGCACCCAAACACAGAAAGCGCAAACCATCATTAATAAAGCACTTGAAATTACAACTCAATTTGCTCCGGAAATAACGGTTTCGACCAGAATTGCCGTCGGCCCCGTTTCAGCCGAAATTGTTAGAATTGCTGAGGAAGAAGGGATTGCCGGCATTTTTATTGGAACAATCGGTAGCAGCAAGTTAAAAAAATTGCTGCTGGGTAATGTTACGGACGATGTTATTCACTATGCCCATTGTCCGGTTACGCTGGTACGATAAGAATTGAAGGCAGGAGAGAGGAAATGGGTGAATTTTTAGCTTGTACGGATGGCTCCGAATATTCGGAAAAAGCGGTGAAGGCATGCGCCCGGGCTGCGATGTATTCTGGTTACGGAATGACGCTATTGCATGTCATTGAAGATGTGGTTACTTATGCCGAACTACCCGATGAACCCGGTTATAAAATACTAAAAGAAAAGGCCAATCAAATTTTAAAAAGAGCAAAACAGATTGTTGAATCAGTCGATAAAAATATTGACTGTAAACTAAGAATCGCTCATGGCCGGATTGCTTCGGAAATTGTCAGGATTTCAGTAGAGGGCAGGTACGATGCGATATTCATCGGGTCCAAAGGTACAAGGGGTAAATTGTTAACCAGAATGCTGATAGGTACGGTTACCGATGAGGTAATTATTAATTCGCATTGTCCCGTTACCATAGTCAGATAGAAAAACATCGAAGACATGATTAAAGATTCTTGAATACGGTTAAGCCGGAAAAATAGGTGTCTGTTGTGAAGAAAAAAAAGATGAAGGCATATCGAATTTTAGAATTGGGCAAACCACCGGTTCTAAAGGAAATTTATGTTCCGTATCCGGGTCAAGGCGAGCTGCTGATACGGATGGGTGGCGCCGGTCTCTGCCGGACGGATCTGGAGGTTATAGACCACGGTATCGAGATACTTCCCTGGAAAGGGCCCTTCACATTAGGGCACGAGAATGCCGGCTGGGTTGAGATTCTTGGTCCGGGGGTTACCGGTTTTGAGGTCGGCGAGGCGGTTATCAGTTCCTGTATCCATTCCTGCGGTCATTGTGAAGCATGTCTTCTGGGGAATGATAATTATTGTGAATCCGCCAGTGCCCGGGGTTTGGCCGAAGATGGCGGCTTGGCTGAATATATGATTGCGGATCAACGCCAACTTATTTCTCTTGGAAGTATAGATCCCGGCACTTATGCACCCTTGTCTGATGCGGCGCTTACTCCATATGGAGCAGTGGATCATGCGCGCTGCAAAATCCCCGGAAACGGCATCGCGGTTGTCATCGGTATCGGTGGTTTAGGCTACTATGCTGTTCAGTTTCTACGTGAACTGACAAGCGCGCGGATTATTGCGGTGGATATCAGTCCGGAGCGGCTTGATGTTGCCAAAAATATCGGGGCTAGCGATTTGGTTATATCAGACGCAGAGGCAATGGATAAAATTATGCGGCTTTCGGAAGGAAAAGGGGTTCATGCTGCTTTTGATTTTGTCGGTAACGATATTTCTATGAATCTGTGCGCAAAGGTTACCCGTTGTATGGGAATCATTACTGTTAATGGGCTCGGAGGGGGCACACTTAATTTTTCCTGGGGAAATGTGAAACCCGGTGTTGACGTGCGCTTTTCTCAAGGCGGGTCGCTCGCTCAAATGCGATCGATAATTGACTTGGTCCGGCGTGATAAAATTTCTGTCGAGGTTCAGGCATTTGAATTCCATCAACTTTATGACGCACTTGATGCTTTGCGTAACGGAAAGTTAAAGGGGCGCGCTGTAATCAAATTTGCTAAAAGCGACGAATAGGTATGATTTGCATCGAAGTCATAAAGAGAAATGATTTTTTTTCAGTTGCTGACCACAGGGGTTTAAATGCAAAAAGTCAACTATGATACCACCGTTAACATTTCCCTCGATGTTTTGTGGAATTTCATGAAGGACTTCAGCAACTGGGGGCCTATGGTGAAAGGGTACCAGAGTCATGAAATTTTGAACGAGAAAGAGTCTGTCTGGACGTTAAAGGGGGAATTTGGATCTTTTTCGCGACGGACCAAATTCCATACTACTATAACCGACTGGATTCCGAAGGAGAAAGTGGCCTTTGAAATGAAAGGGCTGAATGAACCGGTCAGCGGATATGGAGTCGTTCAGTTGGCGTCGGAAGTTGGCCAGAACAATACCAGGATATTTGCCGAAGCTGGATTCAACGCCGGTGGCGCCATGGGGCCGCTCATTAATCGAATGGTAAAGCCGTGGGCTGAAACTGTCGCGGAGGAACTCGTATTAAAGCTTGTGGAAGCCGTTCGCACCGATAGAATAGAGGTGGCTGTTAATGCCCGGGTTGCAGAAGAGATTGATACTACTGATAATCTTCAGACTCCGGACACCCCTATTAAAAAAATTTTTATACTGATCTTTCGAGCGTTAAATAAAATCTTTAAAAAATTATATCCACAACTAAAGATTAGAAGTTTATAAAACAATCATTTAATTCACCTTACTGTTCCGCAATTCAATTCAATTCAATTCAATTCTTTTCAAAGCTAAAAAGGTTTTTTTTAATGATGTTTTGGAAAATAATCCGGCCGGTTTTGATTACGGGAAGTTTTGTCATGTTTGAATCTAACGCCAATCGATAGGGAGGCATGGAAATGACAAATTGGAATCTGGAAACGGATGTATTGATCGTCGGATCTGGCGGGGGCGCACTCACCGCCGCCATTCTGGCTCATGATCATGGCGCCAATACGGTTGTAGTTGAAAGGAGCAGTTTGGTGGGCGGAACCACTGCCGTTTCAGGTGGTGCTCTTTGGACCCCCATGAATACTCACATGAAAGATCTTGGCATATCCGATTCGCGTGAAGAGGCCCTGGAATACTGCCTGAAAATAACCGAAGGCCGCGCTGCTGATACCCTGGTGGAAGCATATATCGATACCGCCCACATAATGGCAGATTATCTGGAAGCCAAAACTCCACTTGTTTTTTCGGCGATGACCATGCCTGACTATCACCCCCAGGAAAAAGGCGCAAAAACAGGCGGACGTTGTCTTGAATCGAATTTATATGACATCAATGAATTGGGCGAGTGGAAGGGTAAGGTCCGTCCAAATGCCATTCCCTTTATGAATCACCAGACAACTGAAGAGCAGTATTCAACTTATAAGATGATGGTAAATGCTGCCAATATGCCCGCGGATCTGGTTATGGAAAGAATGGACAAAGGACTGACCGGGCGGGGGCATGCCCTGATCGCCGGACTTTTAAAAGCATGCCTGGATCGCAACATTACGATACTTTTAGAAACACGTGCTCTTGATCTGATTTCGGAAGATGGCCGCGTGATTGGTGTTCGGACGCAAAAAGAAGGCAAAGACTATCTGGTAAAGGCTTTGGGTGGCGTGATTCTGGGCTGTGGCGGATTTGAATGGAATGAAAAGTTGAAGAATAAATATTTACAGGGTGTTATAACGCACCCCCACAGCCCTCCATTTAATGAGGGAGACGGGATTATCATGGCCGCTGAAGTTGGTGCCGATCTGATTAATATGCACGAGGCATGGTGGATGCCGGCATTGGAGGTCTCCGGAGATGAATACGAAGGCCGCCCCTATAGCTACGTGTGCGTGACTGAAAGATCCTGTCCCCACAATATTATAGTAAATCGCCGGGGCCGACGCTTTGTCAACGAATCGGCAAGTTATAATGAAATGATGAAAGCATTTTTCTTTGTTAATGAAAACGGAACCGGGTACCGGAATCTTCCCTGCTGGCAGATATGCGATTCGCAGTACCGGGAGAGTTATACGTTTTTGACGATCTGTCCAGGAGATCCTGATCCGGAATGGATTATCAAGGATAATACATTAGAAGGGCTATCCAAAAAAATCGGGGTAGATGCCGACGGTCTTGTTGAAACGGTAAAACGTTTTAACGGATTTGTACAGGATGGAAAGGACCAAGATTTTGAACGGGGCACGTATGCCTATGACCAGTATATGGGGGATATGGATCGCGGCCCCGGGCCGGCCGCAAACCTCGGGTCCATCACAAAACCCCCCTTTTATGCTCTCCAGATATATGCCGGCGCCATCGGAACCAAGGGCGGCGCCAGAACCGATAAAGACGCTCAGGTGCTTAATGTTCGAGGAAAAGCCATTGCCGGACTGTATGCCATCGGAAATACCATGGCCGGTGTTTCCGGTCCTGGATATTATGGACCAGGCGGTTCCATCGGCCCTGGAATGACATTCGGATATCGGGCAGGCATCCATGCAGCCGGTGAGGCGAAAAAACAAAGGTAAAAATCGGTTTTTGATGTGTGCCGGTAAATATTAAGAAGGCCAATAAGATGTTGCATCGCTGACGAGGAAAAGAAGGAGATAAGATTATGAAATCATGCGAACCTCCAAAGGATATGGGCGAGAGAGAAATTTATCAGTTGGTAGTGAAGGCCTATCAGGCCTACAGGGACAAGGATATCGAGACGCTTAAAGAACTGTACCCGAACACGGCGGATCAGGTTGTTTTTTTGGAAGGACCCCAGATGAAACTGGTAGGATGGGATGCCTTTGAGTCTTTTTTCAGACAATTCAGCAATGCTTATGATGATCTGGTCTGCACTCCGGCAAATGACTTTCGTTTTGTCAGGCCTTGCGAAAATGCCGGTTTCGCCTTCGGCACAGTCGTGATGGTGTGCAAAGAAAAATCTTCGGGTTTTCATGTCAGGTGGATGGACAGAACCACCATCTGCTTTGCGAAGCAAGACGGCAGGTGGAAAATGATTCATCACCATGATTCCGTGCCCAACAGCCTGGTGTTTATCATGGAAGGACCGGAGGATAACGGCAACGGCGGCGGTTATTGGTAGAAAAAGAACATAACGTTAAAAAGAACGGCAAGATGGAGGGGTTATGAAACTGCTCGAACCAGGCAGGATTGGTGTGATGGAAGTGAAAAACAGAATCGTTATGGCTCCCATGACGGCAGGGCTGGGCGGAATGCACGGAGAAGTGACGCAAAGGGTGGTGGACTGGTATGAAGAAAGAGCCAGGGGCGGTGCGGGATTGATATGTGTTGAAGAAACCCTTGTTACGCCCCGCCGAAAGGATGGTTTGGATGTGGTCGGGCAGTTGGGGATTGATGACTGGAATCAATTGCCCGGCTGGTCTGAACTTGCGGATGCTGTTCATGCCCACGGCGCAAAGATTTCCGTTCAGCTTAATTATACCGGGCCAGGTATGGATCCAAAACTTTCTCCTGGTCTGAAAGGACGCGGCCCGAGTGTTTTTTCGTTCAGTAAGGATACGACGGCAATGAATTATGGCGCGGATGGGCTCTATGCCGAAGAATCGCCTACCAGGGAAATGAGTGTGCCGGAGATTGAAGAATTGGTTCATGATTTCAGGGAAGCGGCATTTCGGGCAAAAAAGGCGGGATTTGACGCTGTGGAGATCATCTGCTATCACGGCGGGCCGGCCGCATTTCTTTCCTCCCCTTACACCAATAAGCGTAAAGACCGCTATGGTGGCGATCTGGATGGCCGGATGAGATTTCCTTTGGAGGTGCTGCGCGCTATCAAGGACAGACTCGGAGAGGATTTTCCGGTTTTTCCAAGGATTCCTGCTGACGAGTTTGTAACGGGCGGCATTACTTTTGGGGAAGCAAAGCAAATCGCCAAACGATTTGAAGAAAACGGGGCGGATGCCATCAGCCTGGTCAGCGGCACGTGGGGAACATCTTTATCTTTGGGTTATGGTGCGAGCTGGCCTTCATATCAAAAAATCGGCTATCTCGAACCATATGCCGCGGAACTTAAGAATCTGGTGAACATTCCCGTTTTCATGGTGGGCGCAATGCACTTCTATGAAACCGCGGAAAGGATACTCACTGAGGGCAAAGCGGATTTTATCGTCATGGGCAGAGGCCTTATCGCCGACCCGGAACTACCGAAAAAGCTTATGGAAGGAAGGCCTGAAGATATTCGGCGTTGTATCCGGTGCAATGAATGCCTGGCCTGCACCACCGGCTATATCCCGGTTCATTGTTCGATAAACCCTGCAGCGGGGAACGAAAAAAGACGCAGCATCACGCCGGCGAAACAAACAAAGAACGTACTGGTTATCGGGGGCGGCCCCGGCGGCATGGAAGCCGCAAGAATTGCCTGCATGAGGGGGCATAATGTAACCCTGCTGGAAAAAAGCGATAGACTGGGAGGTAATCTGATACCCGGATCTGTCCCTGAGTTTAAAAAAGAGATTCGGTATTTGATCGATTGGTACGCCGTTCAGCTGAAAAAACTCGGTGTAAAAATTGAGTTTGGGAAGGCGGCGGGTGCTGATGTTTTGGACAGAAATCCTGACGTGTTGGTCATCGGGACGGGCAGTCAATATTTAAAACCAGATATCCCGGGGATCAACAATGCGTTTCAAGCCATTGACAT
>Ga0351954_1075_pt1 | contig 9443 bp, 9 predicted proteins | sample BONcelT113001D13_FD_205813 | JGI IMG/M metagenome (GOLD analysis project Ga0351954, IMG submission 205813) | Enriched cells from coal bed in the Powder River Basin, Montana, United States - BONCAT cells T11 rep3 HSBNCT.T11.300.1.D13 ...
ATAATACAGAAAAATCGGCGGCGGCCCATTAGGTCGGCCAGCGGGGTGGATGTTATGAAAGTCAGTGCATCAGTTAAAAAAAGATGTCGGAATTGCAAAATCATCAAGCGCAACGGCGTTGTGAGGGTGATCTGCGTCAACAAGCGGCATAAGCAGCGTCAGGGTTAATCGCACGACAAGGAGGCAAAGTTGGCAAGAATCGCGGGGGTAGATTTACCTAGAGGTAAACACATCGTAATCGGTTTGACTTATATTTACGGTATTGGGCGATCCAAGTCCAGAGACATACTTGCAAGGCTCGGCATTGATGAACGCATGAAGACGGACGATCTGTCGGATGTGGATGTCAATCAGATCCGTAAGGCCATCGATCATGAACTCAAGGTCGAGGGAGAGCTCAGGACGGATATTTCCATGAACATCAAACGACTCATGGACCTGGGGTGTTATCGCGGCCTTCGCCATCGCCGTTCGTTGCCGGCCCACGGGCAGCGGACAAAAACCAATGCACGCACGCGCAAAGGACCTAAACGGGCTGCGGTCAAGAAAAAGGGTGCCGCCAAGAAAAAGTAGTCATTTATCACTAGGGGCTTAAAATCCATGGCAAAAAGAAAACAGGTCAAGAAAAAGGTCAAAAAGAACATTTTAAACGGGGTGGTGCATATCTATTCCACCTTCAACAACACGATTGTGACGGTCACCGATCCAATGGGGAATGTGCTTTCCTGGTCCAGCGCCGGCATGAACGGTTTCAAGGGCTCACGAAAAAGCACGCCGTTCGCCGCTCAAATGGCCTCTGAAACAGCCGCTAAAAAGGCGATGGAGCACGGCCTGAGAAATGTCGAGGTGTTTGTGAAGGGGCCGGGTCCTGGACGTGAATCCGCGCTTAAGGCACTCCAGGCAACCGGCCTTTCCGTGTCTATGATCAAGGATGTCACCCCGATACCGCACAATGGATGCAAGCCCAAAAAGCGCCGCCGGGTTTGATGCCCGCAACAGGGAATCATTGTTAATTCAATCGTAAACAGGGAGGATCAGATTGTCACGTTATCGAGAGTCTGCATGTCGGCTGTGCCGGCGTGAGAATTTGAAGTTATATCTGAAAGGCGATCGCTGCTATTCAGATAAATGTGCTTTTGACCGGCGGAGCTATCCTCCGGGCCAGCATGGCCAGCGCCGGGGTGGGAAAACATCCGATTACGGTCTTCAGCTTCGTGAAAAGCAAAAGGTGAAAAGAACATATGGCCTTTCGGAAAAACAGTTCAAGCTTACCTTTGAAGGAGCGGACCGCCGGAAGGGGATTACCGGGACCAATCTTCTGATGATGCTGGAACAGCGTCTCGATAATGTCGTTTATCGGATGGGTTTTTCCAATTCTCGTAACCAGGCGCGCCAGTTGGTCAGACACAGTCATTTTCTGGTCAACGGCAGGAAGGTCGATATCCCATCCTATCAGATCCGCCCAGGCGATGTCGTCGAAGTTCGGGAAAAAAGTAAAAATATTCAAGTTATTACAGACGCCGTTGAAGCTGTCGTGCGGCGCGCTATGCCCCAGTGGATCGAACTGGACAAGGAAACAATGAAAGGCACGGTCAAGGGTCTGCCGGTGCGCGAGGATGTCACCATGCCGATTCAGGAGAGCCAGATCGTCGAGCTTTATTCCCGATAGCGCTGTTTCCGTTGCCCACGCATATACCGGCATATTGATTGTTAATATTTAGTCCGGCCGTGCATTGTCTTGAAGAAATATCCGTTGATCAATCGGGTATACAAATTTGTTTGGAGAGAGGACATGTCATTAAATGAACTCGCATATATGAACTGGCGGGATTTGATCATGCCTGAGAAGGTTCAGGTGGACACCCAGACGCCGTTATACGGAAAATATGTCTGGGAACCGCTGGAACGAGGATTCGGCATTACCATCGGCAATGCATTGCGGCGCGTTATTCTCTCTTCCATCTGCGGATCTGCGATTGTTTCCGTGAAAATTGAAGGCGTCATGCATGAATTTTCCACCCTTCCCGGGGTGATAGAGGACATCTCTGAGATCATATTGAATCTGAAAAATGTCCGTGTGAAAATGGAAGATACGGAACCCCGTACCATTGAAATCAGCGCATCCGGGGAAGGCGTCGTGACGGCGGCTGATATTGTAAGCCCCGATGGCCGCGTGGAGGTGATGAATCCCTCCCAGCATATCGCCACCCTTTCGCAGGGCGCGGAATTGCTGATGACCATGACGGTCAAGGCCGGCAAAGGCTATCTGCTGGCCGAGGCCAACAAGGATACTGACGCTCCCGTCGGCACTATGCCCATTGACGCAGTGTTTTCCCCGATAAAACGGGTTAACTACACCATCGGCAACGCCAGGGTCGGTCAGAAAACAGATTATGACAAGCTGACACTGGAAGTCTGGACGGACGGCGCTGTTTTGCCCGAGGATGCCGTTGCATATGCGGGAAAGATTCTTAAAGATCAGATGAATTGTTTCATCCATTTCGACGAGGAGCAGGCCCCGCCGGCCCCGACGAGGCGTCAATCCGGAGAGAACAAACCCAAGATCAATGATAATCTGTATCTTGATGTGGACGAACTTGAACTCTCCGTTCGCAGCGCCAATTGCCTGCGCAATGCCAATATTACTAAAATCTATCAACTGGTACAGAAAACCGAGCCCGAGATGCTCAAAACGAAAAATTTCGGCCGGAAATCACTTAATGAAATCAAAGAATTATTATCGGATTTGGGCCTTTCCCTGGGCATGAACCTGGAAGGATTTGAACCGCCCGAAGACGATATCGCGGAGGAGGAAAGCGATTCATGAGACATAGAAAGAGCGGCGTAAAACTCAATATGACCAGCAGCCACCGGGACGCCATGTTTCGGAATATGGCCACATCGCTTTTCAAGTACGGCCGGATCAAAACCACCGATGTCCGTGCCCGGGAGCTTCGCCGATGGGCGGACCACCTGATTACCCTTGCCAAGAGGGGAGATCTCCATGCCCTGCGACAGGTCCTTTCAGTTCTCCGTGAAAAGGACGTGGTACACAAACTGTTTAAAGAAGCCGGCCAGCGTTACGCCGACTCCAACAGCGGCTATACCCGCCTGACCAAACTTGGTCCTCGCAAGGGCGATGCCGCTGATCTTTCTCTGGTGGAGTTGACGGGACAACCCATGGCCGTGGACGAGACAAAACCAGCCAAAGAGAAAAAAACAAAGAAAGCAGGCGGCAAGAAAGAAGTAAAGGACAAAATGGTAAAGAAGGCGCCGAAAGAGAAAATCGAAACGCCATCGGGAGATGCGGAATAGCATTAAACGTTTGACGGTGTTAAATTAAGGGTCAGGGTCGCGCATTTGACTGAAAGAGTTATAATTTCTGTTAAATGTGCGGCCCTGACTTTTTTCTTTTTAAGTTTACAATCGACAAGCCATAGGGTAGCATCGCCGTTAAAAATGCAAAAAGGGATCATTTCGGCGATAATGAACGAGAATACATGAAGAATAAGATTTGTCGGTGCATTCTGCGGACCTTTGGGGATTGGCGCGCCTGGCAGGACTCGAACCTGCGACCTACGGATTAGAAGTCCGTTGCTCTATCCAGCTGAGCTACAGGCGCGCAAAGGAAAAAATCTGTAACATGGTTTGTTTTTTTTGTCCATATCAAATATAATAAAAATTTATCCGTCGGATTTCACAGGAGCCTCCGGCAGGAGGAGATAATGGACAACAAGAAAAATAATTTAAAAAACAGGTTTCTCGCGGAAACGCCCGGGTCCGGAAAATCCGGTCGGCCTGAGCGGAAACCTTCCTCAAGTGATACGGAAAGAAGTATTGTTGAATACGACCCGCTTCAGCGATATCTTTCTGAAATCAGCCGCTACCGACTGCTCACGCGGGATGAGGAAATCGAACTCGGTAAACGTGTTCAGGAAGAAGACGATACGGATGCCGCCTATGTTCTGGCTACGGCCAATCTCCGGCTGGTGGTTAAAATCGCCCTGGAATTTCAGCGGATATGGATGCAGAATCTTCTGGATCTCATTCAGGAAGGCAACATCGGGCTGATGCAGGCGGTGCAGAAGTTTGATCCCTACAAGAATGTTAAATTTTCCTATTACGCCTCTTTCTGGATCAAAGCCTATATTCTCAAGTTCATCATGGATAACTGGCGCCTGGTGAAAATCGGTACGACCCAGGGACAACGCAAGCTTTTTTTTAAACTCAAGAAAGAAAAGCAATGGTTGATCGACCAAGGATTCGATCCCCACACCAAGCTGCTTTCCGAAAGGCTGGGGGTTACCGAACAGGAAATCACAGAGATGGAGCAGCGTCTTGACGGATGGGACCTGTCCCTGGATGCGCCTTTGAAAGAGGGTTCAAACACGGAAAGAGGTGAATTTTTAAATTCCAATGATGAATCCATCGAACATCAGATGGCCAAAAAACAGATTGAACAACTCCTTCGAGAAAAAGTGACGCAGTTCCGAGCCCGCCTGACCGACCGGGAACTCGATATTTTTGATCATCGTATTTTTACCGATTCTCCGCTCACCCTTCAGGATATCGGGGATAAATATCAGATCTCAAGGGAACGGGTCCGCCAGCTGGAAAAAAATATCGTTAAAAAAATGACGGATTTTTTCAAAAGCCAGATACCGGATTTTGATTCATACGAATTATGACGGCCTGGTAAAATGTCATTTGGCGCCGAGATTGTGTGTTTTTGGAAAGGAGAAGCCAAAGGCTGATCCGTTAAAATTTCAAGGACGTTGATGAGATTGCGGCGAGTTCTTGAAATTCAGAGAGGTACTGCGCGCCACCCGAAGAGACTCACGACACGCGCAAAATCGGATTTTTCAAGATTTCATCAAATTGATAAGGATGGCGTCATGCTTACCCCTGTCGCGCGGTATCATGCCATCATGGAAGGAAATGTTGTGATGAAAACACGCAATCAGATAGCGGTTCTGATCTTTTTGATAATGGTATTATTTCTGGGTTGCCGGGGGATGGCCGGCCGATCGACGTCCTTTGAGCCGCAACCCGAACATGCAGTCACTCCGGTGGCCGGAGAAATCAACGGCATTCGCCCCCTTGACCCAAAAGCTTTTTCCGATGCCAACAGTTATTACCTTTACCTTGAATCCCAGTTTTATCGGAAAAAGGGGGAGCCGGAAAGGGCGGTTTTCTTTCTGGAACTGGCAGCCGACCGTGACCCGGAATCGCTGTTTCTAAAAAAGGAACTGGTGGTGCTCTATCTGCAGCAGGAAAGCCATCAAAAGGCATTAGGCGTCATGGAAACGGTGCTTGCGGCCGAACCCGATAACATCGATGCCATGATCATGGTGGCCACCATCAAGAAAGCGCTCCAGATGGATGCCGAGGCCGTCGCGATTTACGAGACGGTTCTCATCATGGATCCGGAAAGAAGAAACATATACCATCTGCTGGGAAAGATTTATCTGGAGAACGGCGATCTGGCAAATGCCTTCCGGGTCTTTACGGATATGTCGGCGCGGTTCGAAGATGATTACATGGGGCATTATTATCTCGGGCGGATATACCAGGCAAAAGATGAATCGGAAAAAGCCGAAACCTTATTTATAAAGGCACTGGAAAAAGCCCCCTATCTCATCGAACCCCGCCTTGAGCTGATCCGGATTTATGAGCAGACCGGCCAGGATCTGAAGTTGATCAACGTATACGAGGAGATCCTGGAACTTTATCCGGACAATATTCCCACATCCATCGAGCTGGGGCTTTTGTATCATAAAAATGACATGACCGAACCCGCAAATACGCTTTTTACGAAGATGGGACGTCAAAGTCTTGAAGATTCCAACATCTTGCGCACTCTTTTGCAGAACCTGATTCTTCAGAACCGGGATGAAGAAGCTCTGATCATTTTGAAACAGATGCTGGCCGAGACATCTAATAACACTGAAATTCGATATCTGGCCGGCGTTGTTCACGAGAATCTGGGAAATCTGGACGCCGCGCTTCAACAGTTTGAAACCATTGAAGCCGATACCCGGTATTACCCGAGTGCCGCCATCCACCTGGCGATCATTTATTACAAGCGCGATGATCTGGAAAAAGGCATTGCCGCACTGGAAACGGCCATGGATGTGGTGCCGGACGACGCTAAAATTCAGATCATTCCTTATCTGGCGTCCTTATACAAGGAAAAGGAAATGATCAGCCAAGCGCTGTCTCTTGTGTCCGCGGGACTTGAAATCGAACCCGATAACCCGGGATTGCTGTATGAGAGGGGAGTGATATATGACAGAATGGGGGACACGGATGCGGCCATAAAACAGATGGAAGAAGTCGTCCGCCGCGACCCGGATCACGCGGATGCTCTCAATTATATCGGATATACCTATGCGGATCAGGGCATCAACCTGGAAGAAGCGGAGCGTCTCATCATCAAGGCATTAAGCATCAAACCCGACAACGGATATATCATCGACAGCCTGGGATGGGTTTATTATCAAAAGGGTCTTTTCGAGGAGGCTCTGGTCCATCTTGAACGCGCCGTTGAGCTGGTGCCCGAAGATCCCATCATCCTGGAACATCTCGGGGATGTTTATATGAAACTGGCGCAGCCGGAAAAAGCCATAAACATTTATGAACGGGCCCTGCTGCACAAGGGAAAGGATACCGACGCGATTCAACGCAAAATTGACGCCCTCAGACAGGAAGGGTTCTGACCGGCATGAAATTTTTTGTCTGGCGCCTTGTTTTTGTCCTGTTTTTGATACTCCCCTCTTGTCATACCATTTTCCGGGAAGGTCCGGAACCTGACATGGTTGATCGGAATCTGCGGGCCCAGGCCCTGCTTTCGGCCATAAAGGCCCGCAACGATGCTTTTGATGCGGTCAAGGGAATTGGAAGGATTACGCTCCGGGATGCCGATATGGTGCGGACCACCAGGGCCGCCTGGCTGGGGGCAAAAGACGGGCGCTTGCGCATCGAAATGCTGGGGCCGGCCGGCCAACCGGTGGCAAAGTTCATATTTGACGGTAAAACGTATACTTACATATCTCATGTGGATCAGCAGGTTTACCAACACCCCGGTACTGTTTTAAATCTTAAACCCCTTGCCGGCGTTTCCGTTCTGGCCGAAGATATTGTCTGTTATTTTGCCGGGGCAATACCCCTGCGGGATCATGACCGGATCCGATTGACCAGCGAGGATAATACAGGCCGGGATGTCCTGGTTTTAAATAAATGGTGGGGGCAAACGGTTCAAAAGATCTATCCGGGCATGGATGGAGAAACAGTTGCCCAGGTGGAGATGTATCAATGGGGACGGATGACGTATCGGGCCGAGCTGGGGCGCTTCAGTCAAGTCGCGGGCCGCTGGATACCGTTTCATATCCATGTCACCGACGGGGCTGATAATGGATTTGTTATCGACGTTGATAACTGCTGGACCGGTTTCCCCCTGACACCCGATATGTTTTCCATCACGCCGGTAAGGTCCGAAGGCCCCCGATACTAAATACGGTATCCATATGACCCGCATGGACAACAGGGTCTTGTCGGCGGGATGTTGCGGAGGCGGGCGCATGAAAAGTCCCGGAAATGTCATAGCATTGGAAGCGCGGTTGCGGGCCTGCCGGAATGTGACGACCTTGGGGGTGCGGCCGGATTTTTCATCCTACAGTCCGGCCGAAGTCCTGCTGATAAGGGATGCAAAAAAAATCTATTACCCGTCTGCCTATTATGCGGATATGTTTGCCGCCATGGGGAAAAAGACGTTTCCCAGCACGCATAATTATCGGTTCGCCCAGGACAAGATCAAACAGACCGCGCTGTTTTATCTCCTTGGCATCCCCTGTCCGCGCACACGGGTGTTTTACGGCCGGTTCCGGTATGAAAAAATCATGGAACATTTCCGGTTCCCGTTTGTTGCAAAGATTCCGAGGGGATCGGCCTCGGGCCGGGGTGTTTTCCTGATCACGCGGCCCGAACAACTGGCGGATTACATCGCATTGACCAAAGTCGCCTATATCCAGGAATATCTGAAGGTTGAAAAAGACATTCGGGTGGTGATCATCGGCGATCACTTTGTGCACGCTTACCGACGTACGCCGGTTCCGGGGGAATTCAGGTGCAATGTGGGTTTTGGGGCCAATATCAGTTTTGATGACGTTCCGGCCGCAGCCGTTGATCTGGCCCGTCATACGGCAAATCTTAGCGGATGGAACGACGTGGGTATTGATGTTTGTGTTTCCGGGCAGAACTGCTATATTCTGGAGGCCAACATGAAATACGGCCGTGAAGGATTCCGGCAGGCAGGCATCGATTATGGACACTTGATGGAGACCATGATCCGCGATGAAAAAATTTGAAATCAACCAATCCCTTTCCCGGTTGCGGGCACTCCAGGAACAGCGGGAAGCCAAGGAGCTGACCCCTATGGCCGCCAAAAGCGTCCAAGGGGTCCGGAGATGTGAAGAAGAACGGCTGGCAAGCGATTACCGCCAGACTTTCGCCGTTGATGTGGACCGCATTTTACATTCTTTGGCCTATACCCGTTATTTTGACAAAACTCAGGTTTTTTATCTGATCGAAAACGATCATATCACCCACCGCATGCTCCATGTTCAGCTTGTATCCAAGGTCGCCAGGACCATGGGACGTTTCCTCGGCTTAAACGAGGATCTCATCGAGGCTATTGCCATCGGGCATGATATCGGGCATCCGCCCTTCGGTCACGACGGCGAGCGCATACTGTCGGAGATCTGTCAAGCGTTTGGGATCGGGGAATTTCACCACAACCTGCAAAGCGTACAGTTTTTAGATAAAGTCGAACGCAAAGGAAAAGGATGGAACCTGTGCCTGCAGACCCTCGACGGCATCCTTTGTCATGACGGCGAAATCCATAACCGGGAGCTGGCGCCGTTGCCGGACAAGGATTTTTTGCTTCATGAATCAGAAATACGGATGAAAAAGTCCGGGGACCCCGTCCTCCTGGTTCCCATGACCCTTGAAGGTTGCGTTGTCCGGTTCGCCGACACCGTCAGCTACATCGGACGCGATATCGAGGATGCCATCCGGCTCAATCTGATCCGGCGCGAAGACCTGCCGCGTGAAGCCGCAAGCATTCTCGGCAATACCAACGGCACCATCGTCTATACCCTGGTAACCGATATTATCGCAAACAGCCACGGCCGGTCCATGATCGCTTTTGGCCCCGAAGTTTCCGATGCGCTGCTGGTCTTGAAGCAATTCAACTACGACCGGATTTACATGAATCCGCGGATCAAGACGGATCAGAATCTTTTAAGAAAACTTTTTGAGATCATGTTCGACCGATTTTTATCCGATATCCGCAAGAGGGATAAATCATCACCGGTTTACCGAAACTTTATCGCGGGTATGTCTGATCCTTACCTGGAAAACCATCGGCCCGAGGAGCTTGTCAG
>Ga0351954_1076_pt1 | contig 9338 bp, 6 predicted proteins | sample BONcelT113001D13_FD_205813 | JGI IMG/M metagenome (GOLD analysis project Ga0351954, IMG submission 205813) | Enriched cells from coal bed in the Powder River Basin, Montana, United States - BONCAT cells T11 rep3 HSBNCT.T11.300.1.D13 ...
TTCGCCTTTGGCCGGCGAACACAACAATTTCAGATGTCCCGGGCAGCCAAACAGGGCAATGCCGTTGACGCCGCGCGTTTCGGAAAGCCCGGGCAGCAGGGCCGCTTCGATGACGGCATCCGAAAGCGTCAATTCGCCGGTTTTATAAAAACTCCGGGTCGCGCTCAGCCGTTCGGGCCAGCGCTCCGGAGCCTGATGAAACGTTTTATACACCCATTTTCCCATGGGAACCTCCCGGTAAAATCGTATTCTCTGGCAGTGGTGTCGCTCTAACGACGACAAGATAATCCAAACCGGTGTATACTCGCAAGTAACAAAAATGAACCGGGAGGATCGTATGCAACAGGCACCATGGTCTCAGGACGCGTATCTCAAAGCTCTGCGGTTTGCCGCTCAGGCGCATCAGGGGCAGAAATTCCCCGGGACCGAATTTCCCTATATGCTTCACCTCGGTATGGTCAGCATGGAAGTGATGGCGGCCCTGGCCGTCGAGTCCGGGCGCGATGGGACCCTGGCGGTGTCCTGTGCCTTGTTGCATGATGTTCTCGAAGACACGCCGACGCTGCCCGAGCTTCTGGAAAAAGAGTTTGGGACTGCCGTATTGCAGGGAGTCCGGGCACTGAGCAAAAATCCGGATGTGCCGAAACCTGACCGCATGGCTGACAGCCTGCGGCGCATTCGTGAACAGCCCCCGGAAATCGCCATGGTCAAACTTGCCGACCGCATCACGAATCTGCAGCCCCCCCCGGCGCACTGGACCCCGGAAAAGCGCGGGGCCTATCGCGAAGAAGCCCGACACATCCTGGCGGCGCTAGGTTCCGCCAGTTCTTTTCTGGAAACGAGGCTGCGCCGGAAAATCGAAACCTACGCCGTGTAAAAGGGCTATTTTTCGATGACTTTGTAAATGTGCGCTTGTACAAAAATGTCGAGCAGTTCCTGGGTCAGTAACCCCTGTTTGACTTCGTTATACATGATGTCAAAGGCCCGCTCGTACGGTATCGCCTTTTTATACGGGCGATCGCGGGCTGTCAGGGCATCAAAGATATCGCAGATGGTCATAAGCTTCGATTCAAACGGAATGATCTTGTTCTCGAGGTGGTTGGGGTAGCCCCGTCCGTTGAGCTTTTCATGATGGGCATAGGCAATTTCGGGGATGCGATGCAGCTCGCGGGTCCAGGGGATCTTGGACAAAAAATTGAACGTGTGGGTCACGTGAGACTCGATTTCGGTTCTTTCGGCTTCGGAGAGCGAACCTTTGCGAATCGAAAGTACTTGTACTTCGCGCGGCGTCAGGTAGTCAATGGTTTCGCCCTGAGGCGATTCATACTGCAGGCGGGCGATATCGAGCAGTCGCTGGAAGTTGCCTTCCTCAAGAACGGTGGGCTCGTTGGCCGAAATCAGAAACTCCAGAATTTCGTCGAGTTCATCAAGTCTGAGCTGGTAATTGGCCTGCAGTGCGGGCTGCAAAAGCAGAAAATTGTCTTTCCCTCGTGCCAGCAGCTGCTCGAAACAGTCACGATAAAAATCCGCTTCCAGGCCTTTGCGAATATAGCGAAAACGGGATCGCAGGGAGTCCTGTTCGTACGGGAACAACTTTTTGGCTTTGACCAGCACTTCCTCGCGCACGCCGACTTTCCCGAAATCGTGCAGCAAAGAAGCATAGCGGATCTCGGTTAAGTGGCGCTCTTCAAAGTGGAAATCTTTAAACTGGCCTTCGCCGAGATCGTTGATTTTTCGGGCAAACGCGACGGTCAGGGTGGCAACCCGTTCGGAGTGACCGCAGGTGGTGGGGTCGCGGGCTTCAATGGCCACGATCGAGGCTTTGACAAACCCCTCGAATAGGTTCTTGATATCGGCATACAGCTTGGCGTTTTCGAGGGCGATTGCCGCCTGTGAAGCCAGAGCCTGCAGCAGGTCGAGGTCGCTGCGGTTGAAGGGAATGATTTTCTCGACATCGAGTTTGCGTCCGGGCACATGGTTCTCGTAATCACTGCGCTTGTTGATCAGCTGAAGCACACCCAGGGTTTCGCCTGACAGATTCTTCATAGGTACGACCAGCATTGATTTGCAGCGGTACCCCGATTTCTCGTCAAAGGATCGATTGAAGGTAAACGGGTATTCGGGCGACAGAAAATAGACATCGAGCAGATTGAGGGCGTCTCCGGTTTGGGCGACGTACCCCGCGATGCTTGAGTCATTGACCGGAATCAGGCGATTGTCGCTGACCTGCCAGTCGAGCGAGGCGTTCTGGGTCAATTTGAACCGCAGGTTTTCCTGGGTTTCCGAGACATAGAGGCTGGCGGCATCTGCTTCGGCGATTTGCCGGCTTTTGGTTAAAATCAAATGCAGCAGTTTGACCGGGTCGCGTTCGGCGGAGAGGGCCATGCCGATGGCCCGCAGATCCTTTATTTCTTCGTTGGCCCGGAATAATTGTTTCTGGTATTGCTGGATAATCGCGTGTTTTTCGGCCTGAATGACGCATTGATTCAGGATTTCGCTTAATTGTTTGATCCCGACCGGTTTGGTCAGGTAAAAAAACGGCCGTTCCGGGAACAGGCCAGCGAGATAGTCCCGGGAAATCTGCTCCCCGAGCACGATCACCGGACGGTTTTGGGGGGCGACGAAAAAGATATCTAAAAAGCCCTCGAAATCCTTGACCAGAAGCTGCTCGTGCAAAAAATAGACCCCGTTGCCCTGATCGTCGCCCCAGCCCTTTTTTTCCCGGCAGTAGAATTTCAGCGGATAGCCGAGATTGGCCAGATCATCAAAAAAAGGTTCCTCCCGAACATGATCGGAAACAAAGATCGAAACCTGGGAAGTAAGGCTTGAGGAAGGGTTTTGCGGGGTGTCACTCATCGGCGGGTCTCTTTCGTGTGCCGTTAAGAAGCGCTATTGATCGGAGCCGAATTGTTTCGCCAATAGACGAGGTCTTCAACCTTTTCGACCGTGAGAAGAATGGCAAAGGTGCAGCGAGGCCAATACTTGTGTACAACCTCAAGATCAGCCGGATCCAGGGAAAGACGGCCGGAAGCGGAGATGCGGTATCCGGTATTCAACGAATGGCTGGCGACCAATACCCAAACACGGGGATCCCGGGCGAGATTCCGGCGGGTGACGATAAACCTTTCGCCGGAAAGGACCAGGATGTCATTTTCGCGCGGGAGGCAGTTCCAACCCGCCACCAGATGTGGCGTGCCATCGGCATTGATGGTAACCAATGCCGTAAAATCAGTCATTTTGATGGTTTGCACGACATCCGGGGTCAGGATCATTGGTGGTTCCTTCTGCTCATGAGGTGTTCCGCAATGACTCCTTCAATATTCATCCATGCGTTCGGCCCGAAGAGCCTAAAGCAAGAACGATCCGATGCACAGGCAATTTTTCCCCAAGGTCTCAATATACCTTGGAACATAGGGTGAAGCAATGTTTCTTTTTTTTTAGTGAATAGACGGTACATCCGTGGGACGAGATTTTTCTTTGAGAATAGACGTGAATTTGGCTCCCGGCGTAGCTCGACAAAAAGGTGTTCGAATGGCAGGGAGACATGGCAAAGAATCAGTGGAACATGTTGAAAATGGACTTTGGGCCTCGTGACCCTTCCGTGGGCATCATGAAGGCCTGATCGAAACAAATCATTGACCCGGATCCCGACAAAGCATACAATAAATGCCAAACCGAGCGGTGGTCCCGAGCGGTTTTTCATTGATGCAGGAGAAAAGAGAACCTCGTGTCTGATTCAGAAAACCAATGTGAACCCGCCCCGGAAGAACGTCCCGTTCTTGCTCCGCAGAATCCCCTCTGGTTGTATTTCGTGGGTGGAGCGATCGGGTTTGCGGTGTGGGTGGTGCTGTTATACGACAGTGTGACCCCGGTGCCGTTTCTCGAAACGGGAATGCGCGCCGTATCAGCGATTCTGGGATTTTTGGCGTTTTGGGTGCTTACGGTGAAAGTGTTTCGCTCGCCGTCTCTGGAAATGCTGCTGATCGCCAATGTCGGTCTGGCGCTCCTGCTGTTCCTCAATAAACGGAATGTCTATCCCATGGTACAGATTGCCGAGCTGACCTCACAATATCGGATCATGATCGAAGTCTTCTGGGGAAAGGACGGAACGATTTTCTCGACTTTCCAGGCGTTTTACGTACTATACGGATTTGCCTGTTACCGTTGTTTCGGATCCCCGAACCAATTATACGATTCCGTGTAGGATCGAAGCCGGATGCCTGTCGTGAACTCCTTTTGCCCGGCCTGTGCCAAAGCACTGCCCGGGGAATTCCAGTTTTGCGGATTCTGCGGGCGTAAACTTCCCGAAATTCTGCTTCAAGAGGCGTCGCTTCCCCGGAAGAGCGAGCGTCGTGACGTCACCGTGTTGTTTGCCGACGTCAGCGGCTTCACGTCGATGTGTGAAAAAATGGACCCCGAAGAGGTCTTCGTGCTGATGAACCGGGTCTTTGAAGGCCTGGGAAAAGCCATCAGCGAAGAGGACGGCCATATCGACAAATACATCGGCGACAATGTCATGGCCCTGTTCGGGGCTCCCGTGGCTCACGAAGACGATCCAGAACGGGCTTGCCGCGCCGCCCTCGGCATGCAGGCTTTTCTGAATGAGTTCGCGGTCGGATTAGTAGCAAAAACCGGAGTGCTGTTGAAAATGCGGATCGGCATCAACTGCGGCTTGGTGCTTGCCGGTGGCATCGGTTCGGCGGTCAAGATGGAATATTCCGTGCTCGGCGATACGGTAAACCTGGCTTCGCGCATGGAATCGAAAGCTCCGGCCGGCGGCATCCTGATTGCGGAATTTGTCGCCCGGCGGATCTCGGGCTTTGAACTGGGCCCGGCGCAAGCCATGACCGTCAAAGGTAAGACCGAACCGGTCACCGCTTTTCAGTTGCTGGGCCCGGCGCAGCAATCGGGTGCCGCTGAAACCGCCGGTCGCGCGACCTTTGTCGGCCGGCACCGCGAGTTGCAGGAGATTCGCCGGATCGTGCGCAAAAGCGGTCGCCCGCGACCGGTCGTAAGTATTGTCGGCGAAACGGGGATCGGCAAAACCCGATTTGCCCAGGAAATTCTGTGCTCATTGCCGCACCTGACCGTCATTCGGGGGCAGGGCACGGCGGAAAGCAGCCGCCGCCCGTTCGGGTTTTTCCGCAAGCTTTTGTATGAGATGCTGCCGGCCTGGGAGGGCGCGAGAGCCCCTCGTCCCGAAACAGAAACGCCATCCTTGGCTTTTTCCCCCCTTCGGGGGGCGAGTCCCGAAGCCGGTACACAGGCCCCGTCGAATCTCTTCGAACAGCGCGAACGCTTTTTTGCCGTTCTGGAAAGCATCGATGCGGGGTTACGCCCTTTTTGTCCGGCGTTATGGTATCTGTGCGCCCCGGGCCGCCTCGACGTTGCGGCGCCTGACGCCGACCCGCGGGTGTTGCGGCAGTCGATGGAAAAAGGGTTGGAACAGCTCTTGGACCGAATCGGCACGCGAAGGGCCAAAACCGTCTTGTTTCTCGATTCGTTCGAGGCCGCCGATTCCTTGTCGCGTGAGCTGATCCTGCGGCTTGCCGGGCGCCAGGGGGGAGCTCCGCTGCGCATGATCATGACCGAGCGGTCGATTGAACATGAATACGGGCCTGCCATCCACACCCGGCGACTGGAACCGCTTGACACTGCGGGAGTTCTCCTGATGCTGCAAGAGCAGTTCCGGGGTCGTGAAATCGCGGCGGAGCAGCAACAGGCCATTGTCGGCAAAGCCGGTGGAATGCCTTTGTACGTTGAAGAAATTTGTGGTTATGTGCTCCGGCAACTCAGCCTTCCCGGCAAAGCGGGGGAATCCTCCGTTTCGGGGGTTATCCTGCCCCCCACGCTCCGATCCATCATGCTCAGCCGTCTCGATCGTCTCGAGGATCGGGCCCGGGAATTTATCTGCGCCTGTGCGGTTCAGGGGGCCGAGTTTCATGCCCTGATCGGCTGGGAATCGTTGAGTCAGGAGGCCCGCCCCGACCTTCCTGCCCTGCTCGAAAGGTTGCAGAAGCAAGGGTTGATCGCTCCGGTCGGGGCGCTGAACAGTCCGCGCTGGACCTTCACCCATCCGCTGTTTCAGGAATCCTGCTATGAGACCCTGATGCTGCGCGATCGTAAGCGCATTCATGCCGAGACTTCCGCTTTATTTGCCCGGACGTTCGGGGGCGAGGAGCGTGTCTCGCCTGAACTGCTGGCGTTTCACGACGAACGGGCTGAACTCTGGGCGTCGGCGGTGAGAGCCGAATACCGTGCCGGGGTGAGGGCGGAAACCTTCGGTCTGAACCGCGAAGCCCTGAAGTGGTTTGTCGAGGCGTCCCGCAATATGAAAAAAGAGGGCGGGTCCCCGGGGGCGGACATGGAATTTTTGGTGTATCGCGGCATGGCGCGTGTAGCGACCCGACTGGGCGAGTATCCGACGGCCGAGACCGCTGTTAGTGAGATGAGTCGTATTGCCTCCGCCCCCTGGCACACGGCGGAAGCCGGCCGGTTAATGGCGGGGATCACTCTGGCCCAGGGGCGTCTGGCTGAGGCGGAAACCAGTATGCAGAGCGCCCTCGCCGGCCTGGAGCAGTTCCAGGAGCCCGCGGAAACGGTGTTCGAGATTTTACAGGATGCGGCCGAGTTCCAGCTTAAACGGGGCCGCCCTGATGAGGCACTGGTTTTGGCGCAAACCCTGCGTTCCCGCATTCCCGCCGATCTTGTACGGTGGCAAATTCGTGGTGATACGCTCGAGGGGCGGATTCAGTATGCGAAGGGCCGTTTTCCCGAAGCGCAGGCTTTGTTTCAGAAGGCTCTTGAAAAAGCCCGTCAGGAACCCGGACTTTCGGAAAAAGCCCAGGCTAGTAATAATCTGGGCAACGTGGCTCGCGATCTGGGCGACTATGACGGGGCCCGCGCGCATTTTCTTGATGCCCTGGCCATCTGGGAAAAAATGGAAGATGCCGAGTGGATTGCCGGAACCAGCAATAACCTGGGCAATCTGGGGATGAGCATGGGCGATTTTGACCTGGCCGCCAAGCATCACGCCGATGCGCTCAATCGCTGGAAGTCCATCGGAAATGTGCAGGGGATGGCGCTTTCGCAGGCCAACCTGGCCTTTCTGGCGCTCGAAAAAAACGAAGGGGAACGAGCGATTGCCGCAGCCGAAGAGGCCCTGGAGACGATTGCCAAAATCGGTAATGTCATGATGCGGGCGCTGGTTTTGGTCGTGAAGGGCAAAGGCTTGTTGTTGACCGGGGCGCTTGCCCGCGCGCGCACGATCTTTGACGAGGTGTTGCGGGAATTTGACCCGGCCAAGACCCGGTTGGCCCATGCGGGAGCCCAAAGGGGGCTGGGAAAAATCTGTCTGGCCGATCAGCGTTGGGTTGAAGCCGTTGGCTGGCTGACCTCGGCCGAGGAAAGCTTTCGTGCGTTGAAGCGGTCTCAGGAAGTTGCCCGTACACAAATGTGTTTGGGGATGGCGCTGTTCGACCAGGGAAAAACCGCCAAGGCGATTGCCCTCATACAAAGCTCCCGAGACCAGTTCGCGGCCATGAAAGCGGAGCGCGACCTTGCCCGGGCGAATGAGTTGCTGAAAACGCTACCGGCGGGAGACCTCAGCCGTCAAAGTTGATGCCGATGCCGAAATAGACCTTGGGGGTGTTCAGATAGCCGGTCTGCACCAGAGAAAGCGTGCACCCGAAATTCTGACCGGGTTTCTTGTATTGAAACCCTGCGGCCCACGGCGTTTTGGGGTAATGGTCGTCGCCTTTCGTGGAGACCTCAGTGATCAGTGAAATGGCATCAGAAAGCGAGTATTCGAGGCCGCCGTAGACCACGTTGACGTGGCTTTTGCTCATTCCCCGGTGCCAGGGTTGTTTTTTCGCGGCAAAATACGAACGAAACGACTCGCCATTCATGGAAGACCCTTTCATTCCTAGATGCAGGCGCAGGCCCCGACGGCAAGTCGGCTTTGAGAGACGCTTCGAAAGAGCCAAAAACCAGTCATCGCGCTGATGCATCAGTTGCCCACGCAACGATATGCCCCCGACACTGACTTCGGGCGAGGTGCGAGTTTCGCGCAGCAGGCGAAAACGGGCATGAGGCCCGGCCCAGTCATGATTCAGGCTGGCTTTGGGATGGCGGTCGCGGTTGTGGGTCCAGCCCAGTTCGATGTCGTCCGTGACGCCGTAGGTGATGATCCCGGCGGTATATTCGATCTTTTCGTTGCCCCAGCTATAGTCACCGATACAGGCCTGGGTCGTAAGAGAGCCTTTCGCCGGAGTTCCGGACGTCGGGTTCAAAAACATTCCGGTGACTCCGGAATAGGTGATGACTCCGCGACTCGGGGGCAGGGAACCGGTTTCGGCAAATCCGCTGCTGGCACACAAAAGCCCGATCATCAGGACGGGCAAGAATCTTACAAAGAAACGCATGGAAAACCTCCTGCAAGTTGGTTCGTTCATTTGGATGGAACTAGCGCGGGCCCGCCGAGCAGCTCAGTGATTTCTTTCCCGACGACCAGCACGAGACTATTATGATATTGGGCGGCATCAAACAGCGACTTTTCGAGGGCCAGTCGCATGATGGCGTTATTGACCTGGGCTTCCAGAACGTCTTTGGTTTCGACCAGCTCGCTTTGATACGCCCGTGAATTCAGTTGCTCGTTTTCTTCGGCGGTGTTGACGGCCTCGGTCAGATGCTCAACCTGCTTCTGGGCGGCCTGCCGGTTTTGCAGAAAATGCTGAATCTGCGCTTGAATTCCATGGTGTAAAAGCACTTTTTCTTCCTGCAGCTTGCGAAGGCGGGCGCGCATTTCGCGAACCTTATTGTGCGTCAGATGGCCGTCAAAGAGCGGAAAACCAAAGCCCAGACCCATGGTCCAGGAATGCTTGTTGCGCGGGCTCATATGCCCTTTGTTGTAGGAATTGTGGATGGCGGTCACGTTCCCCAGAATCGCGATGCTCGGCAGGTTGCCGCTGCGGGCTTCTTTTACCCCGGCGGCTGATGCGGCCAGGGCCCGGTCCATGGTGCGCCAGTCGGGATTAAATTCGAAGCTGGAGGCCATGAGCTTTTCGGTGGGCAGATCAAGCTTTTCGACCACGATGGCGGATTCGGCGAGCTCAATCGGAGTGTTCCATTCCAGGCCCATGGCATTGATGAGGGCTGCTTTGGCGGCCTTTTCATTGCCTTCCGCCTGCGCCAGCGAGGCCCTGGCAAAATCAACCATGATTTTGTTGCGCAGATAGTCGGTTTTTTTGACTTTGCCCGCCCCGTTTTTGTAAAAATTTTCGGTGAGTTCAAGCGTCACTTCAAAGCGTTCCAGGGTGTCTTTGGTAATGGTTTTGACA
>Ga0351954_1078_pt1 | contig 9265 bp, 10 predicted proteins | sample BONcelT113001D13_FD_205813 | JGI IMG/M metagenome (GOLD analysis project Ga0351954, IMG submission 205813) | Enriched cells from coal bed in the Powder River Basin, Montana, United States - BONCAT cells T11 rep3 HSBNCT.T11.300.1.D13 ...
AAGGCCCTGGAGCCTGCCCTGAACTATGCCAAAACCGAACCCAAGGTTAATTAACATGACTGGATATACAGAAAAAATAAGAGAAATCGCCGCACGACTGCTGACGGAAGGAAAAGTCGACCGGGTGATTGGTTTCCGCAAGGGAACGGTCCCCATGATGAACCAGCCCCACTATGTCACGTCCCCGGCCATGGCTGCGGAACTGATATGGGACAGCCATTGCGGCCTGAACCTGGCCAATTACGTCACCGACCGCAAGGAACGCATCGGCATTGTCGCCAAAGGATGCGATTCCCGCAACCTGGTGACCCATATCATTGAAAACAAGATCAAGCGGGATCAGTTGGTCATCATCGGCGTTCCCTGCACCGGTATGGTTGACCGGAATAAAATCTGCGCAATGGTTGAAGGCGAAATCACATCAGTGGAAGAATCCGACGATGCGATAACGGTTTCGGGAAACGGCTTTTCCAAAACCATCGCCAAAACCGATGTGCTGCGGGAAAACTGCGCGGTCTGCACCCATCGCAACCCGGTGATCCATGACGAAATGGTCGGTGAACCCGTTGCGGAACAGACCGGCGTGGATGCATACGCTTCCGTAAAAAAGGTCGAAGCGCTCTCGCCCGAAGAGAAGTGGAACTATTTCGAGAATCTGATCTCCACTTGCATCCGGTGCTATGCGTGCAGAAACGCCTGCCCGCTCTGCTACTGCCCCACCTGTTTTGTGGACGAATCCCGGCCCCAGTGGGTGGGCAAAAGTCAGGACCCCATCGATGTGCGGACCTTCCACCTGTTGCGGGCCTATCATTGCGCTGGCCGGTGCACCGACTGCGGGGCCTGTGAAACCGCCTGCCCCATGGGGATCAAGGTCCGGGAATTTACCAAAAAACTCAACATGGACTGTTTTGAACTTTTCGGGTGGGAAGCTGGATTGAACATAGACAAGCGCCCGCCGCTGGATGTCTACAAAACGGACGATCCTGACGATTTCATCCGGTAATTCTTATTGCGGAAAAATTCACGATACACGATTTATATAAGGGCAATGATATGAAGCTTATCAAAATCGATAAGAAAAGCTTAAAAGAAGGAATCGACAAGCTCAAACGCACCCATTGCGTTTTCGGACCGGTCAGGGAAAATGACGAATATGAATTCAAAGTCCTTGGGGATGCCGACATGCCGGATTTCAGCTTCAGCAACACCCGGATGTCCCCGAAAGCCATCGTATATCCCCAGACCCAGCTCATGTTCACCTACAGTTTAGACGATGCCGCCGACGACTGCCGTATTCTCAAGGAAGTCCCGTTAGATGAAAGGCCCAGGGCGGTCATCGGGATCCGGCCGTGCGACGCGCTTGCTTTCCCTCTGGTCCGGCGCAATTTCGATACCCCGGAATATCAGGACACTTTCTGGGTCAGGGCCTATGAAGCCACGACTTTTGTGGGTCTGGCCTGCAACGAACCCTGCGCCACATGCTTCTGCACCAGCGCCGGCACGGGTCCTTTCGGAAAGGAAGGCTTGGATGTGTTGTTGGTTGAAGACGGCGATGATTTTTTTGCTGAACCGCTCACACCCAAAGGCGAGTCCCTGCTGGAAACCGCCGGATGGACCACCGAAGCGGGCGGCGGCGCCGAAGAAAAAATCACCTCCATGGCCGCAGCGGCAAATGAGCATATTACATCGGCAGTCTCTTTTGACAATATCAAAAAAAGAGAAATCCTTGAACTCTACGACGCGCCTTTCTGGGAAGAAGAAGCCTTCTCCTGTATCAACTGCGGGACGTGCACCTATGTCTGTCCCACATGCTGGTGCTTTGACATCCAGGATGAAACCTTCGGGAAATCCGGGGTCCGCATGCGCAACTGGGATTCGTGCATGTCTCCCCTGTTCACCCTGCACGCATCAGGACACAACCCGCGGACGAAAAAACATGAACGGGTGCGCCAGCGGTTCATGCACAAACTGAAATATTATGTGGATAAATATGACAACGGCATTCAATGCGTGGGATGCGGCAGGTGCGTCCGGCTTTGTCCGGTCAACATCGACATCCGAAGCATATGCAATAAAATGAACAATTTCGATCCTGAAGCCTGTAAGTGCGAAGTGGCATCGTCATAGCAAAGGGGGCATACTGTGCAAAATCCGTATTTACCATATCCGGTGCGGATCGATCAGATCATCACTGAAACAGAAGATAAAAGTTTAAAAACATTCAAGTTCGTATTTATCCGACCAGAGGATGAGGAAAAATTCGCATACCGGGCGGGCCAGTTTGCCGAATTGTCGGTGCCGGGCTTGGGGGAAATCCCTATCGGCATCGCGTCATCGCCCACGGAAAAGGGCTTTGTAAAATTTACCATATTTAAAACCGGCAAGGTGACATCCCATCTGCATGCCATGCGGGAAGGTGAAATCATGGGCATCCGTGGGCCGTTGGGGCATCCATACCCCTGGGAGACCTTGGCGGGGAAAAACATCGTCATTATCGGCGGCGGTTTTGCGTTCACCACCCTTCGCAGTTCCATCATTTTCATGACCGATCCGGCCAACCGATCAAAATTCAAAGATATTCATGTCATTTATGGCGCACGGTCGCCCGGTATGCTGCTATACAAGGAAGAACTCAAGTCCTGGGCCGAACGCGACGACATGAACATGCACATCACCGTGGACGGAACGGATGATCCCGACTGGAAATATCACAAGGGTTTTGTCCCGGCCATCACGGAAAAATTCGCGCCGCCGGCGGATGCCGACACCTATGCAATTATCTGTGGCCCGCCCATCATGATCAAATTTACCCAGCCGGTTTTAGACAACCTGGGATACAGTCATGACAACATCATCATGTCCCTTGAAAACCGTATGAAATGCGGCATCGGCATCTGCGGCCGCTGCAACATCGGCAAGGACCTAGTTTGCAAAGACGGCCCGGTATTCACCCTGTCTCAGCTCAATGCCATGCCCAAGGAATATTGATCCGATCTTCGGCGTGCAACAAAACCGTCATTACCAAGAGATTAAATCCATGCGCGGGCTGGGGGATACAATTTTAATATTGACATTGCCTGTGATTTTTTATATTAAATAAATTTAATTTTTTATTTCTCCGTCTTTAAGTGGTAAAAAATAATCGTCACGAGAGACGCCATATACTAATTTTTAATCAAACCAAAGGAGGAAGTTTTCCATGCCAACAGTTGAATTTGAAGGACACACATTTAATATCGACGAAGACGGCTTTATCGACAGCTTTGAAAACTTTAATGAAAAATGGATACAGCTGGTCAAGAAAGAAGAAGGGATCGATGAATTAAATGACGAACACAAAAAAGTCATCGAGGTTCTTCAGGACTATTACAAGAAAAACGGTATCGCGCCCATGGTGCGGATCCTGTCCAAGCTGACCGGTTTCAAGCTGAAACATATTTATGAGCTTTTTCCGTCAGGACCGGGCAAGGGAGCCTGTAAAATGGCCGGCCTGCCGAAACCGACCGGATGCGTGTAATTATTTTTCAAGCATTCCCACTACCGAACACCATGCGTCTTCGGTAATAGGTATGCCCGAATTTATCAAAAAAGCCCTGCTTCTATGAGCAGGGCTTTTTTTTTAAGGGTAAATAATGAAACTGACCCTTCAATCCCGCAGCCGGATCCAGTTGATCGATATCACGGCCGAGGTGCGCAAAGCCGTGGCGGACAACGGCATTAAAAGCGGCGCTTGTATGATCTATGTCCCGCACACCACCGCCGGCGTCACCATCAATGAAAACGCTGACCCGTCGGTGGCAGTCGATATCTTAAACGCCCTGGACCGAATCATTCCAGAGGAAGGGGGTTATCGGCACGCGGAAGGCAACTCGCCGGCACATGTCAAAGCGACGCTGATGGGATCATCTCAAACGGTGGCCGTTGAAAACGGCCGGCTTGTCCTCGGAACCTGGCAGGGGATTTTCTTCTGTGAATTCGACGGCCCGAGAACCCGAAGCGTTCATCTCCATTTTCTATAGCGCGATCACTCATGACAAAATTAGACCGCATCGACAAGACCATTCTCAACCGGATTCAGTCAAACTTTCCCCTCTCGCCGCGACCGTATCAGGATATCGCCCGTGAACTTCATCTTGATGAAGACGATGTCATTGAAAGGGTTAGCCGTCTCAAGGAAACCGGCATCATCCGCCGCATCGGCGGAAATTTCGTGCCGGGCAAACTCGGATTTGTCAGCACCCTTTGCGCCGGTCACGTTCCTGAAGACATCATCGATCATTTTACATCAGTGGTAAACACCTATCCGGGGGTCACCCACAATTATCTCCGGGACAACCATTACAATATCTGGTTTACCTTTATCGCGCCTTCCGAAGAGATCATCGATCAATATCTTTCTGAAATTTCAAAAAAAACCGGCGTGACCGCCATCCTCAACCTGCCGGCGACAAAAGTATATAAAATCCGGGCGCATTTTGATCTCTGAAGGTTGACCACACATCAGGTTTTTGCGGGGATGGGGGATATGGGACGAAGAAATACGAGTTCACAACGACTGGAGGTCTGATGCAGGATATCCGGATCGCGGTTGTCACCATGAACGCCCGGATCAACGATACCGCGGGCAATCTTGAGAAGGTCGCCGGATGGGTGGAAAAAGCGTCGGCGCAACAGGCCGGGCTCATCTGTTTTCCCGAGCTCAATCTCACCGGCTACCACTCGGGCGAATCGATTATTTCCTGCGCCCAGCCCGTCCCCGGTCCGGCTTCCGGTTTTGTGGCCGAACTTTCCCGAAAATATAATATCACCATCCTTGCCGGACTGGCGGAAATCGATGACCAGGGACGACTGTATGCGACCCATCTGGCAATACGGCCCGACGGCGCCACCGGCATTTACCGCAAAACCCACCTCGGCCCACCCGAACGGGACCTTTTCACGCCGGGCGATGTTGTCCCCCTTTTTTCAGAATCCGGCCTCCGCTACGGAATCCAGCTCTGCTATGATGCCCATTTTCCGGAACTGTCCACCCGCATGGCCTTAGCCGGTGCCGACGCGATTTTTTTCCCCCACGCCTCTCCCCGCAGCTCACCGGAGCAGAAAATAGACTCCTGGATGCGTCACCTGCCGGCACGTGCCTTTGACAACGGCCTTTTCATCATCGCCTGCAACCCCTGCGGCGATAACGGCGGCGGCCTGTCATTTCCGGGTGTCGCGGTTGTCATCGGTCCTTCGGGGAATATCATCTGCTCATATGCAGGAACCGATGAACAGATGCTGATCACCGACCTGACCGCCGCGGATCTGGACGCGGTGCGTTGCCATCCCATGCGCTATTTCCTCCCCCACCGACGAACTGATCTGCTTGAAACCCCCTAACGTTATTGATGAACCGAAAAATAGATGGAAAGCATAAGCGAGGTTTTGGGGAAAAATCACGCCCGGCAAACCCGCAAAGCGAGCCATTCGACTTTTCTGCGGCGCCATCTTCACTGAATGCCGAAAAAATCGATCAGAAAAAGACTCAACCAGGGAATGTAAGTGATCAGCATCAGGCCCACCAGCAGGATCAGCAGGAAGGGAATTGCTGCCCGGTAAAGGGTCATGATCGGCTTGTTGAAGCGGAAACAGGAGATAAAAAGATTCATGCCCACGGGCGGGGTGGTGTAGCCGATTTCCAGATTGGTTAAAAAAATGATCCCCAAGTGCACCGGATCAATGCCATAACTTAAGGCAATGGGCAGGATCAGCGGGACCACCACCAGCAGGGCGGAATAAATATCCATGATGCATCCCACGACCAGAAGGAAGATGTTGAGCGCGATGAGAAACACCCATTTGGATGTGACCAGCTTCTGTATGGTTTCCAGCATGACCATGGGGATCTGGGCGTCGATCATGAAATTGGTCAGGGCCAGGGCCGAACCGAAAATAATGAGTATGCCGCCCACCAGCACCATGGAATGATGCATGATCAGGGGGAGATGGCGAATCCGGATTTCCCGGTGAATCAGGGTCTCCACAATCAGTGCGTATAAAACCACCAGGGCCGCCATTTCCCCGAGGGTGACAAACCCGCCGTAAATCCCGATCACCACGATGACCGGAATACAGAGTTCCCACTTGGCCGCATACCCCGTTTTCATAATCCTGCCGAAAGAGAGCCGTTCACGGACCACTTTGGCACGCACGCCGATAAAGGTGCTGTAAATGGAAAGCAGCACGATCAGGAGAACTCCCGGAATAATGCCCGCGGCAAACATTTTGGTGATGCTGGTTTCTGAAATCACCCCGAAAATAATAATCGGCAGACTGGGGGGAAACAGGAGCCCGAGGCTGCCCGAAGATGTCAGCAGACCCAGGCTGAACTTGTCCGGATACAATTCCTTGATCATTGCCGGATAAAGCAGCCCGCCCAGGGCGATGATGGTGACGCCGGACGCGCCGGTAAACGCGGTGAAAAACGCGCACACCGCCAGGGCCACAATGGCAAATCCGCCCGGCAGCCATCCCAGGACGGCCCTTGAAAAATCCACCACCCGGACCGATGCCCGGCTTTCGGCCAATATAAAACCGGCAAAAGTGAACAGCGGGATGGTATACAAGATGGGACTGCTGGCGAACTTGTTGTAGGTATCCACCACCAGGGCCGCCATGGGTATGTCGGTGGCATAAAACCCCACCATGGCAAAAGCCGATATCACCACAAAAACCGGCGCGCCCAAGGCCGCCATGAGCAGGATCAGGCCGACAAGCGCAATGGTCACCGTTTATTTCCCCGGATCATGCCGGAAATGCCCGACAGGCTGTTTAAAGCAAAACGTATCGAGAGAATGGCATATCCAAGGGGCAGGACAATGGCCATGACCCACAGGGGCGTATTTAAAAACGACGAGTGGGTCTGGCCCTGGTATTCGAAATGGATAAACTGGATGGATGCCGCCACCAGGATCACGCAGACCAGGCAGGAAAAAAGATTGACGGTGATATCGGCATACCGGCGGAGACCGTCGGGCATAAATTTTGTCAGTATGTCGATCTTGACGTGAGAACTGCTGCGGGCGGCGATGCCGGCCCCGAAAAACGCGATCCACAGCACCAGGTGCCGCACCAGTTCATCCCCGCCTATGATGCCGGAATGGTAAACATTCCGAAGAAAAATCTGAAGCAGGACTAAAAAAACCATGCTTCCCAGAAAAAATACCAGCAAAAGTTCTTCGGTTTTAGTCAGTACCCGTCCGAATTTTCCGCCACGCCCTTTTTCGTCATCATGGCAGAACGGACATTCCCGTTGCTCGGGCGCAAAGTCATAACCACATTTAAGGCATTGCATGACCGGTCCTATCGAATGATTTCAACATGACTGTCCGGATGTTGTTTTCGATATTCCTCCCGAAGAACAAGCATCCTGTCCAGAAGTTCTCTTGAATAAAGTTGTCCGACAAGACTTTCCCTGGCTTTTTCCGAAGTTTCGAATATGAAATTAAACCTTTCCTGGTTTTCCCCCGGATCAAACGGCACGATCTGAATACCCGCTTTTTTTAAGACCTCAATGGACTTTCGATCCTGCTCCCTGGTATGCAGACTGAGACGGGCAAAGTAAGGCCTGCAGATATCTATTATTTTCTGCCGATATTCAGGGCTGACCCTGTTCCATATCCGCTGTGATACGATGGTCGCACCCTGGACATTGGTGGTGGGGTGCTCGTTCATGTATTCAAACCGTTCATACCAGTGCATGGCCACAGCGCCATAAGGGGTGCTGCTGGCGGTGTCGATCAGGCGGGTGGACAAAGATGTCATAACATCTTTAAAATTAAGGGGAACCGGCGTGATGCCGAAGGCGTCAAACATGGCCCGGCTGAGTTCATCTCCCTCCCACATCCACCATTTCTGCTGCCTGGCGATCTCAATGGATGTGATGGGAACCTTTGAAAACGTATACACAAAACCGATTTCGTTCCAACCCAGGACCACAAAACCCCGCTCTTCAAAAAGCTGCTCCATGGTGGGCCTTAACGCGCTGCGCACGTATTCGACTTCATCATAATTTCTGAAATGATAAGGCAGTTCCGTCACTTTGATTTCCGATACGACCTGGCCCAGGCCGTGTCCGGTAAACGTGCCGCCGTGAAGCTGGCCCAGGCGGATTTTCCTTAGTACGTCCTTCTCATCACCTTGGACGCCACCGTAATAGATCTTGATGCCGACCTCATTGTTGGTGGCCTTGCGGATCTCCGCATCCATTTCATTGATGAGCGACATCATAAAAGAACCGCGAGGGGCGATGGTCGCCAACTTGAAAAGTATCTTGGGCTCCGCCTGGGCAAAAGCTGTAGCCGATATCAATAGCATCCAAACCGACAGCATTGAAAATATTAGAAGTTTTCTGTTTATCACGTGAGCCCCTTTCTTTACTTTAGAATATACGTTCGATATCCTTTAATAGACGTCTGGCTTTCCGTTTAGCCGCCGCATTAATAAAGGCGGCTTCGGGCAGCAAGTCATCCGGCGCGTCAATAATGGCTTGCAATGTCTGCTCATAGAGCTGTCTATCCTGAATCTGATAAGCATAATACTGGGCATAGCTGAGATAAAAGAGCAGAACCCGCCGATCGGAAATTTCAAAGGCCCGGTCAAAGGCGGCTTTTGCCATTTCCGGCTGACCGCCGAAAGCCGGCGATCGGGCCGCATGCAAAACGCCTAATATAGCATGAGCAGCCCCATATTTGTAAGTTTCATCCAGTTCAACACTCCTCTTAAGCATCAACCGAATCTTGGGAATGGCTAAAAAAATCTCCGGATCATCAACATTGGTTCCCACCCAGGATAGCCAGGAATTGGCGGCCCAGAAAAGGGCCGGCACATCCGCCTTTCCAAAAGATCCTAATGCTTTTTCAAATTCGGACAACGGCCCGTCAAAAGCGTCTGCAAAAGCGTTCTTCTGTTTCAGGGCGCGCAGGGCATAGGTAAAGGCGCGGTGATACAAGAGTCGTGCGCGATTACGGTCGTGATCTTCCACAAAAACAAAACTATAACCATTGTAGGCCTCGGCCCCCCTGATCAGCAAAACCGGATTATCCGGCGAGGCTTCGATCAGTCCGTCAAGTTGTATCAGCCCCGCGGGCATGGCATCCCGCACCAGGTCAATATCCGGGTTCTTGTTGACGGCGGCATTCATTTTATGCATCATCGGCTCCATGGAATTGGCCATGAAACGGGTGGTATTGCAGCCGGTGGCGAAAAATGCCGCCAGAAACGTCAT